>JAABUI010000068.1_pt1 | contig 164374 bp, 180 predicted proteins | sample 5559111 | NCBI WGS metagenome assembly JAABUI01 (sample SAMN10711870, study PRJNA513365) | rock metagenome | isolation source: Antarctica rocks | place: Antarctica: Victoria Land, Buttleship Promontory | reverse complement strand
CCCCGCCCCCCCCCCCCCCCCCGCCCGGCGCCGGGGGGGGGGGGGGAAAGGAGGCAAGTTAAGTTACTGTAGTTGGCGCAAAAAGGTAGTAAGTAAGAACCGTCCAAAGCGAAGTGGTGGTGTGTAGTAGGAATTACATATGTTGGGAGCTTGAAGTGGGTGTTTAAGTGGATGCTTCGGTATTTTCAAGGCGAGATGATACGGCTGGAGGTTTTGGAGAGTTACACGCTTGTGTTACATATGCTCGGTTTCTGGGAGAAGGTGGGGAAAGGGCGAAGAGGGTGGTGGGGTGCAGGTAGGAAAAATGGGGGGGGGGGGGGGTCAAGAATGTTTGGCCGCAAAGAAAGGAATCGGAGTGGTGTTGTGCTTTTAGTACCGGGTTGTGGGCTGGATGGTTGGCGGGATTAAAAGTGCAAGAGGTATGGGCGTCCAGTGGATTTTTGCCAAAGTGTTTTTTCCCCCTATTTCTGCCCTCTTCGCTCCTCACTCGAACCCTTCTCCTATCGGCTTGAACGTTCGTCGTTTCAACCTCTGCCCAGCTGAAAGTTTCGGCACAGCCCCTTCTGGAGCTGCTCTCGATACCGTCACGGCAAGCCAGCTTTGTAAGTATATACATGAGATTCGGATTGCTCTCTGGAGCTCCCCCTTTTTCGTACTTCGCAAAATGGAGCCAGTGACGGTTTTCCGGGCTTTAGTGACCGCACTTGAGTGAAGAATATTAGCTAGCGGGATAGTCCTTGATATGGTAGCTTTTCAGCTTGATGAATTGGTCGAAGCCGAATTTACTCAGGCTGACGCCTTTGCCCGAGTTCTTCCAGCCAGTCCATGCGAGATCCTAGCGTTTTTCTTTAGCAAATGCCATATAAAAACCCCTTTTGGGAGCAAAAGGCGGAAAAAGAGAGAGGGCGAATTTTACTTACCGGACTGGGATAATCGCACCGATTGACAAAACATGTTCCCACCTCCACCTCTGCGGCCAATGCCTCTCCCCTTCTCACATCCCTCGTCCAAATACTTCCCGTAAGCCCAAACTCGCTATCGTTCATTAGTCTGATCGCTTCATCGTCGTCCCCAACCCTCATCACCGGTATCACAGGCCCAAATGTCTCCTCGTTCATCACATCCATGTCGTGCGTTACGCCTGTCAAAAGCGTCGGCTTCACATAATTTCCCTCTGCAGGTGGGTTTTCGAAGCTGTGATTAGGCGGTGTGGCGTCAACGGCACCCTTCTGCAGGGCGTCTTCTATCTGGGCATTGATGATTTCAACGGCATGTTTGGAGACCACAGGCCCGACGGTGGTTTTTGGGTCGAAGGGATCTCCCAATATGTATTCCTTCAGCACCTCTTGCACCTCCCTAATAAACTGGTCATGTATCGACTCCGCGACGTACACCCTCTCCACCGAGCAACAACTCTGCCCGCTGTTGAACACACACCCGTCCACCATCTCGGCGGCCGCCCACTTCACATCCACGTCCGCACGCACATACGCCGCGTCTTTCCCGCCCAGCTCCAATACCACCGGCACCACTCTCTCACTCGCTAACTTCTGAACCGCTAAGCCCCCCGCGACGGAGCCGGTAAAGACAATTAATTTTATTTGGGGGGAGCGAATGAGGGGCTGAAGGTTAGAGATAGAACCGCAGTGGAAAACTTCTAGGACGTGAGGGGGAAGGGCGGCGGTGGTGAAGACGGAGATGATATGTTCGGCGCAGGTGGGGGTTTGAGGGGAGGGTTTGAGGATAAGGGTATTACCAGCAAGGAGAGCGGGTATAAGCGAGTTGATGAGGATGAGGTAGGGGTACTAGGTAGCACGTAAGAATCCCTCATATCAATATGAGGGCGGGTCAGGCGAGTGGTGAGAACCTACATTCCACGCAAAGAGCACCAGCACAGGCCCAATCGGCTCTTTACGTATATACCTCTTAAAACCTTTCTCTGCCTCGCCATCTGTATCCTTGAGCGCCTCCCCACTAATCCTCAACAGATACTCCCCCCTCTTCACCGCGGTCGTAATTTCTATCTTCGCATAAGCAATTGGTCGCCCCATCTGCTCCGTGAGCTCGTGGGCGAGCACATCTTGTTTTTCGAGTATTAGGGTAAGTGCGCGTTTGACAATGGCTTGGCGTTGGGACAGTGTGGAGAGGCGGTAGGAATTGAAGGCCTGAGTCGAAATTGCGGGGAGGAGGGACAGGTCCAGAGAGGGGCGCGTGAGGATGGGGAGATTGGTCGTGGGGGAGATGGTTGTGATGAGGTCGGACATTATGAGAGATTCCTTGGTTGGGCGAGGTTAGGGGCTGTACAGACCATACATTGTTTATCGGTTGCACGGTACGGCAAAGGGGGGTGGTACATTTGGACAAGATGGAAACAAAAACCCGTTCCGGGTCTTCACAATGATATAGATACTATATGGAATACTATATACAGATATAGCTACCTTTCTCACGTACTTATATACACTTTGATTATTGTTGAGCCTATGGTATGCTCGAACGCCGGTTCACTGCTATGCTGTTGGAAAATGCCAGGACTTTTACAAATCAAAGAAATTTGGTACATGCAATTGCAACCGAACAACAACTTATTTCGAAGGCCTGGTATGCCTGATAGATGACCTTGGCAAGAATACAGTCAGGAAAAGAAGTACTTGCTTTCTTTGAGCCTCGAGATATTAAATTCGCCCTGTGCAATCGTTAGCACCCAACTATATGTTGTTTGGAATGACAAGACAGAAATATACTTTTTTGGGCACAGGCGGAAACGTTAGAGGTAGCCAGACCCAAATCTTGTTCTTGCCCATTCTCCTCTTCAGCTCTTTCTCAAGCTTCATCTTCTCAGCAGCAACCTCCTCATCAGCAAACTCAGGAGGTCCTGTTGAACGCACCGCATCAACGGCCGTTATTTCCATGTCCAACGGCTCTGGAGTCTCAACGTTATCGAAGTCTCTAACCTCTAGCTGTTCGTTGGCCTGCAGCATGATGCTTCTTGGATCAGAAATGTGGCCAATACCCATTTCCTCAAGGTCCTCCGAGACAGCTAAGTCCTTTTCACTAGCGTGTTCAGCATAAATTCTTCCGGCTGTCATCATTGATTCTCCTTCTTCTCGTTCCTTTGGGTCTTCTGAGGCGAGTAATTTCAAGCGGCGCCTCTCTTTCATCACTTCCATTTCCTTCACGTCAAGTCTTCCAACGTTTTCATTGGTTTTTCCCATTGCGTTGCGGTAGGCGGCAATCTTCTTTCCCAAAGCGCTGAAGCGACTGACTGATGCTTGATACATCGATCCCTTGTATCTTACCGCAAACTCGGCGGCAAGTCGGCCCATAATGTCTTCGGAATGCATTCTGATAAATGCGTCTCGAAGGATCGTGTTCATCACCTCCAGATCCGCGGCGTGCGTCCAAAACGAGTCGTGCACTGCTGCAAATGTCAAGCCAACTTCATTGCATTTCAGAGCTGAAAGGATCATGTGTGTTGCATCAAGGGAATGAATGAAGTTTGGTGGAAATGCCTGAAGCTGTTGCCTCTTGTTGACTGGGTCTGCCCCGTTGGGCGGGGTGATGGATAGTCCTTGGAGGTTGGTCGTCACAACATTCTCAGGAGACGAGCGGTAGGGTTGGACAACGGGCATTTTTAAAGGGGTAGTCCAGATGACGGCGGATCTGAAAGATGTCTCTCGACGGATCTTGACCTTCCTACCGACAGGCCTTTTGACATAGGGCAAGGGCTCATCAATGCCTTTGGCATGCTTCTCTATCCAGTCGATTTGTTCTGGTGTAAGTGAGTCGGAAATCCGGGTTGCGCAGTTGGCGAGCCAGAACTGTATATCGTGTGCGCCATTGAACATTGTTGAGAGCGATTTGAAAATCTTCTTGGTAATGTACCGGGCGGCGGCTCCCAGATTAATAGAGGCATTATCAGGAAAGTCCGTAAGAACATCAAGCTGTTTTCGGACTTGCCGAATGGCTCCTACGTACGTGACCCCGTACACATTCGTCATCACCGGCTGCTTGACCATCTTCCTAGTCAGTCTTCCATGCAGCAGCCGCGCTATCTCGCTTCCCTGGGCAGCTTCCTCAGCTATTTCTGCCTTGATCATATCGGCAACACCAGTGTAGATATCCGAGGGCCGATCGCCGGGCTCTAAATTAACCTGCTTTGCTCCAATGACATCGCCTCCAAGAGCTGCATAATGCTGCAGTCCGTTGCAAGTGCCATCTTGGTGGATCGGGAGATGTGAGACGTATTGCTGAGGATCTGGTGATTCTAATGCATTTCTAAGTTCAATGCACGCAGCAAGACATTGCCATGGATCTTCAGCTTTCAGCCACCACCTGTCTCCTTTCAAACCTCTGCTTGCGGCGTCGTATATCTCCGTAAGATGATCCTCGGCAAATTTCTGTCGTTCCTCAAAACTTGCCTTGTCGAAGCCAAAAAGACTTGCAAGATGGATCTTTAGCCACTTTAGCCCATTCCGGCCGAGCTCCTTGCCCTTCGCAAATGCAAGTAGACCACGACAATTATCAGCTCCCATATGGTTGAAGAAAGGTGACATGGGATAAGCTCGACCTCGAAAATCAACATTATGAGGAAAGTAAAAAGTCTCCTTCAGGAACGCTCTAGCAACTTCGAGTTGGAAATTTTGAAAGCACCTTTGGCTTTTCAGACCAGACTTATAATCTTCGATCTCTTTAATTTGCCTGAACCACCGCCGACGAACTCCTTCATCATCTGACGAGGCTGGCTCCGGAGGGTATTCGACCTTCGGGTTCTCGGGGGGTATCTTGGCGATGCCTTCCCCACTATTCCAAGCTTCGAGCATAATATCAAAGACGGCTCGGTTGATCTTCCAAGGTGTCCTTGCCAATACGTCAAGCCCAGCAAACACTTGAGCCATGTCACCATTATGTGATGCAACCTCGGCGTATCTTCGCACCTGCTGGTCGCTTGGTTTAAAGCGAACCACAGCCAACGAATTTCGGAGGAATCCACCCTCTTTATAACCTGTCCATGGCTTCGGCTCGACCACCATGGGTAAATTTTTGGATAAAGCACTATGAAGGGGCTCTTTGCCCATTTTGCCGACCATGGCCTGGTTTAGATTGACGAGGCCAATGCGTTTTCCAGACTTATATCGGAACTGATGGAAGAACGCTGGCTGCAACTCCTTTATCTCTAGCCCGGTTTCGGGATCTTTGCAAGTAACTTCCACCATGGCGACCTCAAGCAGATGGGAAAGAAGTATTGCACCAATTCTGGCTTTCACACCGTGGCTCCATTCTAGAGCTTCAGGAGGATATAACAGTTCAAGTCCATCAACAAGCTTGGTCGAAGAGTCGTGTACTTGTCGCTTCTCGATCAGTTTAGACATTCTTCGCAGGCGTTGAGATCCACTTCGACGTTCCCAAGGATTGTGCTTGCCAGTATTGCTAATGGACTCCACAGTGCTCTCGTCTTGGATTACTTGGCCAAGAGCTGAAACAACCGTGCTAAGCTTGGAGCCGACTTCGTTCGATACGAATGTACCCAGTACAGTCATGATCTCTAATATCGAGAGGGCAGCAATTTTCTCAGGTGGCAGCAGCCGTAGGAACGGTCCATATAAGCAGCGCTGCCGTTCGACTTTGCTCCTGAGCTTCTTCTCTTCTGCCTCATTTACTTTGCGTACCTCCTCTTTGATCAACGGGACCAGCGCTTCGTGCCAGTTCCACATCAATGATCCAATGGAACCTTGCTTAAGAACACTACTGATGCCCATTTTCTTAAGATGATCATTTTCAGTACGCCAGCGCTCAATAGCGGATTCACAAACATCTTTCTCTAGGCGCTGCTGCCGTTCATAAGCGAATGCTTTCTCCCTTTCCTCTTCAGAGCCTTCAAGCTCGTTGGGAGGTGGAGTTAAACCAGGATTTGTGAGCATAGACAAGGCCTTCTTTAATGCGATTACACCCGACCCCTTCTGCTCGACAGCCCGCACTTCGGGTACGGTATCAGCAACATCGGGTATTGGGATTTCCGGGATTCCCGGGATTTCCAACATTGGATAGTCATCCTTGATGTCATCTTCCACGCTCTCTTCTGCTTCGTGGTCATACATAGGAGCAATCTAGACATATCTTAGATAGCGACAAATCTACCACGGCTGTATGACTTACACTTGTGACCCTCCCAAAGTCTTGCTCATCCATAAATTCCAGCATAACTTTCATCACCTCATCTCGTAACCCAGCCTCTTTCGCAAATTGTAAATATCTTCGGACTGTACGTTGAGCTTTCTTAGCGACTGGTTCCTTGAGACTAGCTTGAATCATTAAGAAGTATGTCGTTGGGTCTGGAATTACTCCGACGCCTCGCAAGTCGACCTCAAACCATCTGTGCACGTCCTTCAACAGTTGCCGATCTCTTGTTCGCATAATTTTCAGGCTTAGCTCTCTCAAGTAGTTGTTGTGATAAGACAGTAGCTCTGGTTCTTCAGGTTTGAAGATCTTATTCAGCCTACGCATCAGAGCAGCCGCTCGTTCAAACCGGCCGACCTGAAGGCACGCGTGGAGTGTTTGCTGTATCTCGGCAATTTCACCGCTGATGGCATTGACGGAACGAAATTTTCGCGGTGCACTTGATAGTGAATCATTGATAACGATAGTTGAGGAGGGGTCGAAACCTCGCAGAGTCGAGATGCTTTCGGGTTCGGAGAATGGGCTGCAAGTACTTGGTGATCCGAAGGTGGTCCGCGAGCCTTCAAAAGGAATGAAATCATCCTGAGCGACCTGAAACCCAATAGCTGCAGCGGACGCGAGTCCCCTCAGCGTCGAAGGTGTCTCCCCAGTGGACGCTGTGGTAAGCCTCAAATAGGATTGCCGTGGATCTCTTGTAGAGCAAGCAGGAGCGATAGTTGACGTCTTCCGTACATCTTGCTGCCTCTGTGAGACCTCTCGATAGACTGCGGGACAAAGCCATGGCAGGTGTAAGTCTTCAAAGCAGGGCTGCAAATTCCTGTAATGTCTGTGCTGAAATCTGCGTCTGGCAGCTCGTACCAACATGCTTCCCCAGGGGACCAGAGCTGGGTAACCGTGGTCGACGTAGCAGCAGTATCGGGTGAGAATGATACTTCTCAGCTCTCCTGTTGAACGGGACCTAACGCCACCGTCGCGTGCACTCGTGCATGTTATCGCAGAAAATAGTGACGAAAAGGAGGATATAAAATTTATGCAGGGATTGTTTAGTGGCAAGAGAAACAGCAAATCACGTGACCCGCGCTTCCAGTAGGTACCTACTCCGTATCAATTCTTCCAGTAAGATAACTCGACGAGGTTTCTGAAAAGCAAGGCGGTACTCTTAAATATCTTCCCGCCTTTTTGATTCTCTTGATATAAATTAAAACTGAGTCTAGCTATCTAAGAAGGCGCTCACACCTCGAGCTACTGCCGCAGTCTCAAACCCTACGATATGTCATACTTACAACCGATTAGGCCTGGTAGCCTCTTAGGGAGAATAGGTGTTTCTTCGGTTCCTTAGGATTCAACCTCCCACTGTTTTGCTTAGGCTGTCTCGAGGACTCTCGGATGGTTCGAGGATTCCCGGTCAATACCTTACATTTAGGTCGATTCCGCTTTTCAGGTGCTAACAGTAGCAAGTGAGAAAGCCTTGTAAAACACCGTACACAAACTATCCCGCATCTCTTTTTGCATCCTTTACTGCTCAATCGACCTTTTCATTTATACCCTATCCCTTTCGGCGGGATTAGCCACTGCATCGTGTAAGCTAGATTTGTCTCGATCCAGTTCAAAAAGCTGTCTTTCATCTTCTCGCTACATGATGCCTTGTTCGGTAAGATCTTTGTTCAAAACAATGCCTTTGTTCTTGATTCTCTGTCCTAGTTTCACGGTCGCCATTCTATGTGGCCATATGTATATATGTAACAATGTGTAGTACCTACTGCTCTTCTCTACACTTGCCAGATCACTCTAAATTGTTTTACAGCGTTTGGACACTTGGTAAGTAATACACCTTTTCTAAAAAGAAAACCCTGAGACGGAAATGGACGCCTCGACCATCAATAACGAAATAACACCCCTTCAAACCCAGATCCAAAATATTAGCCAATCGAAGCACAATTCGAGAGATTTACAGACTAGACTGGATGGTTCTGAACCTCTTGAGGCGCAAGACGAAGTTCACTCTCAAACCCAAAACACTGGCGGATGTCTGCAGACCGACATCAAAACTGAAGAAGAACTTTCAATGCCCACATCGGAAGCGCAGAAGCCCCTCCCGCGGGCTGATAACGATCGAAGTAACATGGAGACTAATCCGGCTTACGACGATTTTAAGTATGCCGGATCAGAAACGCGAAACCAAATCTACATCCATGTGTTACAAATCGTTAATGATCGAGATCGCCTCCAAACCGAGTTGCATTACGCCGAGTCTACAATTTACGAATTGGATGCCCAAAATCGAGAACTTCATCGTTTGCTGAAATCCGTACAGGATGCCTTACAATCTTCTGATGACAGAGTACCAACGCAAATCCATCCTCGCAATCTTGATCTCTCGCATAAAGCGAACTGGATAGGAGGAACTTGGCTTTCATGTGCTAAAACAGCGCCGCTGCTCACTGCGGCTGAAGCAGCCTGGCAAGGGGGCAAGTCTCAGCAGGCACTCGCGTTAGTAGCTCCAATCCTCAATGAGGAAGATCTCAAGCCCAGCCATCGCATTAATGCTGGTCTACTATACTCCGCTATACTGCGAGGTAACGGCGACCTCGAAGGAGCGCTGCATTATGCGGACGAGTGTCTAAGCATTGCGAAGGAGACCGAACAACGCCAGCTCACAGGGAAAGCTCAATTTCATAGAGGACTTTGCTGCCTCTACCTCGACAGATATGCTGATGCTAGGTGGTGTTTTGTTCTGGCTTCGCACACGGAAGGACATGTCGCAATCGTCCAGGAGTATTTGACAATGACGCAACAAAACCTGACAAGGCTGGAAGTAGACGATCCGAGAGCGAAGGTTTCTCTGTGAAACTCACTGATTATATCATGCTATTTTGTGCGATTGTATGATTATTAATTTGGGTCCAAAGATGGCATTCTTTTGTTCCTAATCATCAGGTTCTCTTTGATAAAAATTTCGAATAACTGTTTCATAGTGCGTTGTAGAACCTTCCGTTTTCGGACATTTCCTACATTATGATTTCTTTATCTACAAACCATGAACAAAAATTCCTGAATTGCGGTTAAATTATGGTATCTACTATGCCTACATGTCGCCAGGCTCCCCTCGCTGCGTCTAGGCCGTTATTGACGACCCGTTCTGAATATCGTCCTATGACTCGTCGTCCCCTCTAAATCCCATAGCTCTCCAGAAGCAGCAATCATGCCTATAACAGATTGGATTCCCGGAATATTTAGTCCTACTAAAGCTCAGACTGGGGGACTGAGCTCCGAAGACTCTGCAGACCCCTGCGACTCCGAGAGCCCTAAGGCTCCATCAGATCCGAATAGTCCTTTAAAATTGAGCCCTCAAGCAGAACCCACCGGACCCACCGCACAACGTTATACGCTTAAATCGGAGCCTCCGTCGTCTGCTGAATCGCTCCCTGAAGCATCCGCATCGTCAGAAAAGTCGAAGGAAGAGGTAGGTACTAACCCACTAGACCTCAGCGAATACTCCGAAGATGGGAAGGAACAATTCCCGGGGTCGCCTTTTGGCTCCGCGTTACCCATTGCCGTGGAAGATTCTGACAATGTGGGTTTGAATCCCCTCAACCATATATAGTATAACCTGGTATCCCATTACTCCTTGCTATGCATACTTTTGACACGCTCGCGCTTAGCCTAGGCCTCCGTCCGCAAAATTGAACCACGAGTCCGCCGGCCAGATCCCATACGAAGAATACAATGCCCACGAAGCATGTGAAAAAGAGCTTCAAACACAAAGGGCTATCGTCCACCGATACCAAGAGAACGAAAGGAAAACCAAGAAAGATCTAGAAAAGGCAATGAATGAGAACCAAAGCTTAAAAAGCAAAGTAGAGCAATTGCAATCAATCTTGAACAAACGCTCGCAAGCGAGGCGAGGCGAGGTCGATAACCCCAGCTTTCATAGGGATGGCGAAGGCGATATTTCCCCAGTGCGAACGCGTGAGAAGTATGAATCAATGTACACGCAGCTCCCTCGAAGTATCAAATACGTAACGGTGGAGATGGCGCTAATGGCAGCGGACGCATCACTGATACTAAGAGACTGGAAGGATATGGAACAACACTGCACTTGGGCCCTGAACGAAGCCAGCGATTTGCATGACCAACCTTTGACGTCGCTTTGCCACTTTACCATGGGTATCGCTCTCTACCACCAGCGTAAATGGGGGCTAGCGTTTGAAGCATTTAGTAAAGCGGGCCCCTGTAAAGAAGTGCACAAGACTTCCGAGGAAGTCGAGGAATGGCAACCAAAGGCGCAGAGAGCCGGTGAAGCCTCGAGCGCTGCATCGGCTTTTCCATCCTCGTCAGGCCCAGTGTCTGCGATGCCAATGTCTTCAGTCCCTAGATCGGGAGCCTCAGTGACAACCCCTCAAAAATGGGAAAGTCTTGCTGATTTTGATTCTGCGGGTCCAGTATCGGGGCAGACACCCGGCACCCCTTGGAAGCATCAAGAGAGGGAAAGGCATGCGCAGCTTGCTTCGGGAGGTCCAGCGGCAGAAGAGCTATCCTCTACGTATGAAAGACGAGACTTTGCCTTGTCGTCAGGAGTGATGCCATCACTAAGTAATACCTCGATATCCGAGAACAATGTTGTCCAGGCCCTAGATCCCAACAGCTCCTCGCCCAACGACAATATTAATACGTCTTCAGAGCTAAAAAGCCCACGGCCTTCTCCTTTTCATTCTTCGTCCTTGATACTCAACGCTCCAACTTTTCCTCGCAGCCGTTCCCCTCTTTACGTTCCCAGCTCAACGCCTTCACCACCACTCACAAGGCATCCATCGCCCTTGGTTCAAACCCAAAAGAACCCCGATCGCAGCACGAATTCGCTCTTTAGGTCTCAATCGCCCCTAACGCAGGCCCACAGTCACCTAGATCCCAGCACCCTGTCGCACGATGAAATACTTCATATTCGGTGGGGTGAACGCCTCAATGTACCGCAGATACAGTCTCCGAGATCCCGGCAGGGAATCGAAAGGCACCTTCATTCGAACAACGTACCGAAGAAAGGAATAATGAAGCGCAGATCAACAGCAACTGGGGAGCGGCCGGCAGCATTTGAGGAGGAGGACGAGGATAACAAGGAATCTGACGCTGCAGCACCGATGAGGGGAGGGCAAGTCCTGCACCCGGAGCCGCGAAGGGGCCACAAACGACAACAAAGTAGAAGTTTTAGTGGTGCGAGCAACGTGGCTTGGGATAATCATGCTACGCCAACAGTCCAAAGTCAAGTTGACCAGATTGTCGGGTCCAGGGCGGATGTCCTGCGGCAGTGGAGGACGCTCCATCCGAATGCAATGGACCGAAGTCACTTTGTCGCTGAAAGTGAACGTGCCACTGAAGGGGGAAACAGAACAGTGGCAGACCGTGATTGTAGCAGTCCCACAAATCGACGCCGGAGGAGGTACAAGGGTGGTGAGTCGGACATCAGTTCTGAGAGTAGCCCTCCCGACAAGAATGAACAGATAATCAACGAGAGGAAGAAGGGTCCAGTTGTAGTAAGAAATGCTACTGAAGAACCGAGTAGTGGGAGAAGCGAGGATAGGAGGACGACGTTCACAGCAAAAACAGAACAGCTGTTATCGACAAGACCTCGGCTTGGCGCCGAGCTTTGGAGTCCTAACGATGCCGATGATGAGAAGGGCGATATGAGCGGAGGCAGTGGTAACAGCCCTAGCAACGGCGGACGCCGCGAGAGTGGGGCCAACGGTGACAATGATGAAAGCGGCGCTAGTACGAAGACTGTTGTCGACGAAGACAGTTCAGGCAACAGCGAAAACGATGAGAGCGATGTCAACGATGGCGGTTGTGAGAGTGATGCCAGTACGAAGGCTGTAATTGATTCAGACAGCCCATACAACGATGAGAGCGATAAGAGCGCTGCTAGGACGAAAATTGTAGCTGATTCGGACAGCTCAGGCAATGGTGGCGGTTGTGAGAGTGATGCTAGTACGAAGACTGTAATTGACTCAGACAGCCCAGGTAACGGTGGGAGAAATGAGGATTGGAGCGATGAGATTGTGGCCGACGGTGAAAGTTATGAGAGCGATGCTAGTACGAAGACTGTAATCAATGCAGGAAGCTCTGAGTATGTGGACAGAACTCTCAACAGTGACGCTTGGTTTCTTGGAGATGAAGAAACTAACCAAGACGAAAAGCCGGGACTCTGACGAAGAAGTCAGAAGCTCTGAGAAACAGGAAAGAACATCAGAAAGGGAGAAAAGAAGCGAAAGCTCTGATAATACGTCAGGGTGGAGTCGAAATTGTTCACATCTAGAAGGAGACCGGAGTGAGACTGAGGAAATTGAAGAGGAGGAGGAAACCGGACTCAGGGAGGGCAACAACCATAGCGAGTTGAGCAGCGGAGGATCCACTTCGCCGAACAATAGAAATAACGAAATGGACGACAACGAGCTATTCCCACAAGAAGAGCCCTGTCGCGGAAGAAGCAGCAAATAATATTTTGAAAACTCTCCCTGAACTTACAGCACCTCTGGTCAATCATCTCTAGAAAAAATAACCTTCCAGTGAATGCTACCTCCACTCCCCCAACACCTCTTCCTCGATCTTCGACTTCGACACAAACGATGCACTCTCCTCGACACCAAAAACCCTGCTTATAGCACCGTTCCTCCTCCTTTCAAACCTTCGTATTCCACAGTCTTCATAGATTTTGAGCAACGTCAAATTATCGATAGTGACGACATGGTCAACATCGTGGACCAACTTCTCAGCACCATAAGGGCTCGCCACCCTCATGCAAGCCAAAGGCAGGTCGCCACCATGTTAAAGGGCTGCCTGCACCACTATAACCGTACCGTGCTGCGAAACGGCCAGGGCAATGGCAGGAGTGACAGCAGTCTGAGGATTTCGGTTGAGGAAAGCCCCAGTGGGGAATCCATTCCTGAAGGCCTCAGCCTCAAGAAACCGGCCCAGGAAAAAAAGCCTAGTACCGAGAGCAGCGAGGACGTAGATCTTGAGAGCACCAGTCCGCAGAACGCTCGTCTGAAGAGTGAGCAACCCGATAGCAGCAACGACGCCACAACCCCCAACGAAACCACGCCCGAACAACCCAGCCCAGATGAAGACACAAGCAGCAACGTAGCCCTGTCCTTGTACTACTCACACAGCGGACTCACCACCGAGAGAAATACTCCCGAAACGGAAACACTCGAAGAAAGCGACCGAGAGAATAGCGAGGACGATGATGAACCTCCCAAAGACCCCCAAACTTCAAACGACACCCTATCCGACTCGGACAAGGAAAACGAACACGCAGGCCCTAACACGGATCTTGGAAACTCAGAGTCAGAATCAGAGTCAGAGGATGGGGTGGGGGTGGGGGTAGGTGCAGGCACTGGTAGCCGTAGCGCTTTGAGGGGGCGGGGCGGATGGGGTGGGGGGGATGAACTTATGACGCCGCCGGAGAGTCCTTGAGGTGTTTTGGGATTTTTGGGCGCAAGGTTGGTGGCGTGTAAGTGTTTCATGTTGGGTTCGGAGTGGATTGGTTAGGATGGATTGGGTAGGCGATTCCTGTGTCGAATCCATCAAACCTAGATTTTCAATGGAAATAGTTCTACAAGTTTAGCATGCTAAAATCTCAGACAACATTCACATAGGTCAGCACAATAATGCGTTTACATATCAGCCACCATAAGTATCTCTGTGAATTCAAGCACCTTAAAGAGGCTTGACATGTTGGATGTCCCAAAGCCATTGCGGAAACAGTTACGTCCGGGTAACGGTAAAGACTGAACATTCAAACCAATCCCATCCGGTTGAGCTGATGATCTTGAAACACCCAATATCGATCTCCCCCGTAGCATCTCGAATAACCCCCCTCTCCCTCATTCAGCCCGGGCCACCACCAAAGCGACAAGAAGCTCCACCCTCCAAGCGCCATACAGGCACTCCAACCCTAAGACCTCACTCGCGAACAACCGCGATATCCCATAACTGGGAAACTTTGCCATAATGGTAAAGAAGCGCCAGAATGGCACTAGACCCTGAGGTCTAAATTCTCGAAGAGTCGAGAATGGTGTCATTGTCGACACGTGCTAGGATTCCTAGCATTCTCTGATATCAGAGAAAATCCCAAATCCCAAATCTGGAATCTCCCCCCTCCCGCGCTCATTCGCTCACTTCTTCCCGGCCTCTTTGAGAGGTAGGAAGATGGAAGTCCACAATTCGTTGGCTTCGCCTACGTAGTAAGTTAGGCTGACGTCTGCCATGCTGGCTTGGGGACCTCCAGAGAGGGTCTCGAGCTGGGATATCAGGTTTTCGAGACCGAAGGCTTTTCCGGTGGCCTGGGTGTTTCCGGATTCTAGCATCACGTGGACCACGTGAATGTGGAAGTGGTAGTAGGTTGGTTGATCTGGGGTGAGTAAGTGTCAGTTGATAGGCTTATTTAGTAGCATGATGGAAATAGGCCGAACATACAATGAACATAAAGCTTGAGCATATCCCTCTCTACCTCTGGATATAACCCTACCGTCGCATCCAGGATCTTTTCCCTCATATGCTTCAACCATCCCACGTTTTCTTTTTTCAAATCTCGCAGACTCCAGATATCTCTTCTCTCAACCAGTCCAAGGAGATGCAAGCTCGTCAACGTTTTCCGATCCCAGTTCAGATCCGGCAGTAGGAGAAATCGTTCTTGTACATCTTCTCCGTGGTCTCGCAGCATGACGTCCTCTTGCTCCGTACGGCCTTCTATGATATTGAATACCCAATTCAACCGGCCTTCGTCCCGCTGCTTTTGCATATAGGGACGTACATGGTCTTTGTAGATTTTTGGGGTTTCGGTAACCATGCGTACGTTTTGCGGTGCGTATTTTTTTACATGCTTCTCGGTACATGGATAGATCAGATTGAGCTTTAAATCTGGTAGACCTGCGTCTGAGGGGCCCGAAGAGGCAAGATACCAGTGGTAGATGTCATTGGCACCTAGATTCTTAATACAAGCAATGGCAGCGAGGAAGGCACTGAGGAATGTAGGATCAGTGGGGAAAGCTGCTCGCTCCGCTGTGAGGAGGGCTGGGGAGTCGTCAATGGTGCCAAGAATGGTGATGCGTCGACCGGCTTGGTCTGCCTACACATTTAGTGGAAGTCTTGGTATCGGTAAACTGATCCAAAGAGTAAAGTAGTGACCTTGATTTAGAAGCTTCTGCACTTTGAAGCGTGGGATCAATGCTTCCGCCACTGCAGAATCCCCCATCTTCACTATCCTCCTCTAGTTCTCTTCTCCTCTAGGGTAGCGTCTTTTCAAGAGTAAGCGAACAAAGAAGGAAGATTGGTACTCAATAAACCCTGGATGAGGCCTATTACACAATGCCAGAGGTGTCAAGCTAGGGCAACAAAGATTAGGGTTTCTTTGGCGCTAACTGATTAGATCGATTAGATAAGGCTTAAATCCCGTATCCATGCCTGCTTTGCTCCGCATCTTTGTCCAGCAGTCCAGCAACCATGGCAAGGACCCTCCCCTGGCTGAGTAACGGAGCAGCTCCCACAGCCAAAACCCGCACCACCAAGCCCGCCCAGTCATCTACCAAGCGACAAAGAATCCTCGACCCAGACTCAGACGACGAAAGCCCCCTAACCCCCGCGCCGACACCAAGACGAACAGCCATATCCAATCCCCAGCGTACACCCTCCACCTCCCCCCCACCCGCCCCCCCAACCGAAGAAGCCATGCGCCCCGGTCTCTCTGCCGACGACATTTATATCATGGTCGAAGACGAATTTCTCTCCGCCGCGCACACCTTCACGCAACACCTCCACCACGCCGAATACACGCGCCTGAAATCCCTCGCCCACACCCACCACACCTCCACAATCAGCACCATCTCCCGCCCCACCGACTCCATCACCGCCATGCGTGCCGAAACTAAGAAGCGCAAAGAAGCGCAGGCGAGGGAGGCGAAGACGAAAGCAGCGGTAGACAAACTCAAGAGCAAGGGCCGACCGAGGTCTGACAGCGACAGCGAGCACGAGGAGTGGGCCGAGGAGGACAAGCTCGATGCGCCATGGTCCGGCACCGTGCTGCAATCGTTCATGACCACCAGCCCGAGCCAAACTGGTGCGCCGTCCTTAACCGGCCTCCAGGGCGTCAAGAGCAGCACTCGCGCCGCAGCGGGATACTCCAAGCCCGTAGCTCCTCAGACCGCAAAACTCTTCGATCTTAGCCCCAAACCCAAAACGCAGAAACGACCCCCACGGCGAGCTTCTTCTAGCACAGCCGACTCGGACGACGATGACCTGGATGCCCTTCCAGCGCCCAAGAAACGTCATTCCCCGCCGCCGGCCAGGAAGCTACCCGAGACACCCACGCGCAAAGCAGCAGAAGCCCTCTTCCGCCGCGCCACCGCCGACCCCGCTCCACTACCACCACTACCACAAATTCTCAAGAAATCATCCACCTCCACCATGCCTTCCTCCTCCCGCCTTCCCCCACCACCGCCTCCTGCAGAAAACCCCATCCCCAAGATCGCCAAACGCGCAAGCTTCGACCTAGATGCTACGGGCCCACCGTGCAGAAACCAGGGAATGAGTGAAGCAGCACGGCGCCGGTTGAAAGCTAGGAGGGAGAGGGAGAGGCAAGGGGATGGCGGTGGGGGAGGGGTGGATGAAATACCGATTTTCCTCGTCTAGTTTTTTGGGTCTTTTGGGATGTTCATAAGTGGCGGGCTTTTAGGTTGAGGAGGCGGGTTGAGGTACGGAATAGTTGCGTTAAATACCCGGTGGAGTTTTCTTGGATATACTTGTGTGATCTCCCATGGCGTGAGGACTGGGAAGAAGAAGCAAGGAGGTCAGGAGTCGGGATATGGGAGAGCCGGGGGGGTTGGGGGGGTTGCTTAGTTTAGTTAGTTAGGTAGGGGTGGGTTAGTTAAATAGGCGAAGTGCAAAAAAGACTGCCGTTGCGTACTCTCAAATTTCTTACCTTACCTTCCCCCCTTCCCACCTTCCCACCTCCCCACCTTCCCACCTTCCCACCTTCCCACCTTCCCACCTTCCCACCTCCCCACCTTCCCCCCCCCAATCCACCTTCCCCCACCCCAAATTCACAAACCAAACCACCCACCCACCCACCAAACCAAAACCACCCTCGATTTTTTTTTAAAAACAAAAAAAGTCATCTCCCTCCCTAGCAACAAGTTCAACAAACAAACAAACAACACACAACAAACACAACAAACAACAAACACAAAAAAGATCTCACCATCTTCCAATATAAAAAAACCCCACCCGGATTATTTATTTTTCGCATATGTACATGGAAGAAGATCCCCCCCCTTCCCAAAAAAAAGAAGAAAGAAAAAAAGGGAACGGGGAAAAGAAAGACCCAATGGGCGGTTTGGTTTCTCTTGGGAATTATAGATGGAGACTGACGGCGTACGGAGGTGAGGGGAGGAGATGCAACGATTTGGAAAAGTTTCAGATGACGTAAATCCTTATTCCCCGCCTCATTACTACCTTATCATTTCTACCCTCTTACTGTATGCTGCCCCCCCCCCCCACAAAATCCTTACAAAATCCTTACAAAACCAAAAACACAGTCACCTACCTACCCACCTACCTCCCTCTCCTTCCCACCTACCTACCCACCTACCTACCTACCTCCCACTCCTCCCCACCTCTTTCCACCCGTCCCCCTTCCCAACCTTCGCCGCCTCCCTCCCCGGCGCCCTCACAGCCAAACTCCCCACCGGTCTCACAACCAAACTGCCCACCGGTCTCACACCCCTCGCCCCCGCCGCCGCCAGAGGCGAGAAGCGATTATTCGGATCCTGCACCAGGGGGGTTTTCGGGAGGGGTGGGAAACCGGCTCTCGGGGTGATGGTGGTGGGGTTGGAGGGAGGGAAGGCTGGGTGCGTGGTGGTGCGGAAGCGAGTGTCGGCGATGGCGGCGAAGGTTGCGCGGGTGGGGGTGGCGTCGGGGTCGGGGTCGGGGGCGTGGGCGTGGGTTGTGAGGTCTGGGATGTGGGGGAGGGGAGCGCGGCGGGTGTCTTTGAGGCCGGAGAAGAGGATGCGGGCTGTGGCGGTGATTGGAGTGGGTTTTGTTTCGGTCTGCTCGAGGGCGGCGTCGAGCAGAGCGTCGCGATCGACGAGCTGGAGGGCGGCCGTTTCGGGGTCGAGGTCGAAGGCGTCGGCGTAGTCTTCGAGGAGTGGGGGGGTGGCGACGGCGGTTTCGAGGTCGGAGAGGTTGCCGCCGTCGTCGGTGGTGTCGTCGCCGAAGTCGCTTTCGTCTTCGATTTCTTCGAGTTTGGCGCCGGTTTCCCAGTCCCAGAGTTGGTTGTTGCGCACCATGGCGTTGTAGGTTCTTCGATTGGCGTACCTCCAGTACCCGGCCATGCGCATCATGGTTTCTCTTTCTTCGTTGTCGACGCATTCGAGGTCGGCGGCGATGAGGTGGCGGAGGCGGGTGACGAGGGGTTTGCGTTCTTTGTGGGGGTGAAGGGGCGGAGAGGAGATGCCGAGGCGGAGGAGGATGGTCGTGATGAAGGGGGAGTTCTGGGGAGCCGGGGTCGGACTTTTCGTGTCAGGGGTGCTGTTGGGAGTGCCGTTGGCCTTGAGAATCTTCTTGTTGTGGATTTGTAACCTGAGGCTCGAGTACCGAAACGTGCGGGTACTGAACGCGATATTGGCGTTGATTGTTGCGTTGTTTGGCAGACCAAGATTGTTCCGAGGCTCGCCGGTTCCATCATCAAGAAGATTCCTGTCCAGGAGCGGATGTAAAGCCTCGTTCACCCTCTTCACATCGTCTACGGTCATGACCTTGAAGCGGCACTGGTTCCTTGCAATCCTCCTTTCTGCCTTCTGTGTCTTTTTGGATCCGCAGTTTTCTTTTTTGTCGACCAAGGTTGACCTGTTTAGCTCCAGGTCATCATCGTATAGAGTGCTGCTGTCGGCCCACAAGTCTTCCTCTGTGTGGCAGTCATTGCTAAAGTCCGCAGGGGTCTTGAACATGTCGAGAGCGTCACTCTGCCTGGTTTTCCTCTTCTTCTTAGACAAAGGACTCGAGATGACGGCGGCATCATCTCCATCCAGTATCCTTTGCAGCAGTTCTGCAATTTCACGATGCCTTTTGTCATGAATCTCACTGCTCTTCCGACAACTACCAAGGACCAGTATGTCAGTACGAACAAGCTTGAAACAAAGAAGAAAGCGACATAACATACGCGTCACATTTGTGAGACATTCCTGCACACCGAGTTAGTTTATGAACGTCACGAACACGTTTGTATTACGCGTCTCTTACCTAGGTAGAAGAGGGTTTTGTGGTACTTTGAGCACACTTCTTCATGTACACCAAAGCATGTATTCTTTGCACGTGGGCTCGACAATACAGTCCTGCACGTTCCACACTTGTGCTCTGTGTTTAGTCAGTATCTTTGTGGAAAGCTTCGATGGTCGCTGTCTTCGGAAATGATTGATTGTACCTAAGCCGTGATTATTCTCCTGATAGCAGAAAATGTCAGCGAACAACTTAGATCACATTAGACGCGACTATGTATACTTGACATACCTCCCATTTGTAGAGTATCTGGTTGCCCATGTTGCTGGTCGAGTTAATAGCTAAGATTGTATCGGAGTGACTTTGATGAAGAGGAAGCCGAGATATTTCGGGTTATGGAGCAAGATGCAATGTTCAAGGTAAGAGAATCTTATGTTCAATGACTGCGAAGCAAAACAGCCCTTGAAGTAAGAAGATGGAAGCAGAGCAAGGGTGATTTGTTCAGCAATGGACGCGTAGATGAATGCGCAGGATGCTGTGTTGTAAATAAGGGGTAAGGTAAACACCGGAATAAAAACAATCGACCCGGTGCCGGACAATGTGTCGAGCCCTATAACGTAGAAGTCTTGCTAATGTACAAAGTGTAATCACAACATTCCTATGACCAAGTCCAACAGATCGGTGCTTGATAGTAGTCTTGCTGTGGAAGTCACCAATCAGTGGTGTTGTTGTTGTTGTATTGGAGTCGATATGCGACCTAAAGGCGGCTTCTTTCTGGAGATGTGTATTTCCAGCAAAGTAAATGGTTGATTCGAGCCTCATACGGCAGATAGCTGGCTGGAAGTGGTCGAACTGGTTCGCTTTAGATGTAGATGATTCATGATCAGCATGGAAGTTCCTTCGTCCTTGATATTTGATCAAGGATTTCCTTATTCGGCGATGGGGTCAAGCATCTCGATAGGGGTGGTAGTAGTAATCTTGGAGGTGTCTGAAGTGGTGTCTCGAGGGCCGAGTCTCTTCAATCGCCATGCCATCGCATTCTCTTGGTGGTCGCAATTTCATGTGGTAAATATTGAAGCAGTAAGATGGTGTATGAAATTACGCGGGAATCAGGTGAAGAAATAAAAAGGAAAAGAGCAAGCTTATATAACTTGCAAAGATTACTCGACAACTTTGGAATTATCTTTAGATAACGGTGCCAGAAGAGACAAGTTTCTTCCATCAAAAAACTTGATTTCTCAAAAATACCAGGTGCCTAGACATTCAGATTAGAAATGACAGATCGAGTGTGGGATCACATGTTGGAAGATTCCGACAAGGAGCCTTTTTACTTCTATTGAAAGTCTCAGGGATTAAGCTGACGCAGATTGTTTGATAAGGGAATGCTAATAAACTCGTTCGGATTTCAAGCAGAGAAATCCTGAGCCATGTTGCGGAGTGGTCACACCTCCGACTTTGGTGGACTGTGCACGTCGGAAGATGCTTGTTGAAAGCTTGGACCACTTGCTGGTTGAACAGCTACCGCAGCTGTCCAGTGGTTTACATGTCACGAACGAGTCGCGCACCAGCCCATACAAATGGGTAATTGCGCTGGTACCAGTTGACACTACAGCAATCAGCTAGAGCGATGTCCTGAGAGAAATTGACTCACAAAGTCTTGCGTCCAGCAATTCGAGGGTGGGTTGCCCAGGATCCGCCAAGCAGAATGTTGTGTTTCCCATCGAAGAAATCGGCTTTAACGGTCAGTCAGTCAAGCAACTTAGGCCTTCAAAGTTTCTCTACCACTAAGGCTCACCTGTGTATACTGGATATAGACCCATAGGTTCGAATCCGTCGTGCCTCTCCAGCACCGAGCTAGTCCATTCCCACACGCCACCCATTTCACCCTGCCCAGATAGCTTGTTGCCATTCTGGGAAACAGGAGTAGGGTGGAAGTGCTTGAAGCCCACGTTGCAACCTTTGAGGTCAACAAAGACTTCGTGCGGATTTAGACATCGCTCGGCGCTGGAAGCGCCATTACGACAATGCTGAGATGGCGGCGACTCCTCTACGCCTTCATTGGACATTTCCCTGTAGCACCGTAAGATTGGAATTTTGAAAATGGGTCGCAGAAAAGTACCCATTGACTGCAGAGATCTTTCTAGAAAGTACGCTTTGCCCTTCCTTGGCCTTGGCCACATCAACGTAATTGTAGATGCTTCGTACTTCGTCTGCGGTAGGAATGCGTCCGTTCATCCACTTTGCGCATCCTGAAAGCTCGTCGTAAGATGCCATGACTGGCCAGTGTAAAGCATGTCTTAATGGTACAGGCCCATAAACAGTTTTGACGGATTTGTCCTTCAGATAAGCATTAGTTAGACGTTGGCTATGCCCATTCAGGTAAAACCCGTCCCTGTTTACATGCATGTCTGTGCTACCGTTTGCCGATGTGGAACCAGACTTCTGAGGTAACGATGTCCACGATGCTGGTAGTTGTGCTCGACCGGTCTCATCTAGATACCGCGCGTAATCTTCGTTGGTAATCGGTCTTGCTTTAGCCTCAAATGCCGGCACTTCAACCTCACGTTTTGGCTTCTCGTTGTCCCATCCAAAATAGCGATCAGGCCCAAGATCATTCTCTGGATCGTCTAACCCGACGGAAAACCTACTCGAAGGGACCTTGACCCACTCGTTGGGCACGGCGGTTTTTCCCGCTTGGTTCGCTAGTTCTTCAAAATCCGGGATTACCAGAGGGGGTGGCAGGGTCTTGTCGCTTTGTAAGAGCATGTACAATAGTGTCTCCAGGTGCATGGCTAATCGCGATTAGATCGTGGGTTACCTCACCGATACGTAGCAGAAGAGTTCACCTTCATGCTCGAGGCCTAGCCACGTCGATCGACCAACCTTCCGGTCTTCGTCCACCCGGTTGCTTCTATACAACGATCTCATCCGACTGCGAACTCTGGTTTGAAAATCCAAGATTTCCTTGACCGGAGGCCAGGTGTCCGGGATTTCACTGTGTGTGTGGCAGTCGTCGGGGTCATCGACATCTGGATCGATGCCTCGCTCGAACATCTGGTGATAGACACCAGGATATGTTGCTATACCATCGGTAGCCTTGCTTAGATGTATATCTAAAAATGCGGGAATGTGTCCAAGATAAAATAGGCAACAATTTCTCAATTCGATAGGTTTTGATAGGAGCTCTTCCTCCGGGATCATGAGACGTGTGACAGTATCCCACACTGCCCATAGCTGCTCAAATTCGTGCAAGGTTGGAACCGTTGTAGCTGCATAGTCTTCCGCTTGTAGGGGGAAAGAGAACCTCGGTATGGAGAGCATATGTAAATCTGCAGACATGTTGGTGTATTAGATATCCAGATACAGATCCAGGTTTACACCGAACATTCGGTTGCTCTTGTTCTGTCAGGATTGATGTAACAGAAAGAATGACGATGCTCAGAAAGACTAGAATAGCGAGTGAATGGAAGTTTGCGGAGAAAGCCACTAAACGAGAAAACCCAACTGCGTTCAACATATACACCCCCCATAAACTCTTGAGAGGAAAGATCTGCTAGAAAAAAACGAACAGATCCTTGCTTTGGTAGAGCGTCACTTACGATAGTCATCATGCTTGTTGCCAAAAGCCGCCTGTGGTATCAGGCCGGCAGCTTGCCAAAGCTGACCGCTTTGAAGCGATGAATATTTGTAGCTTTCCTCGACTCGGATCCTTTCTCCAGCAGTGATGTGAATGTCCTCAACGTCAAGGTCTTTCAGAGCACAGTAGAAAGCCTGGTGACGCCCGGCTGCTTCGTCGTATTCGCCGACGATATCCCAATCATCTTGTTTGAAGACATCCTTTCCGAGTAGCAAATTAGCTTGGTCCAGTCCGTTACGGACGAACTTATGTGTAATGCCTTCTTTGTCGTTGTAGGCATGGTGGACTTTGTCTTTATCTTGACAGGCGTCTACGCCTATTAGCATGGTGTCCTGCTCTCCCAAGACTTTCGCGAAACTCTTCAAGAAAGCGGCTGCTTCTGGGCGGGTGAAGTTCCCAATGGAGGACCCAAGCCACATGATGCATTTCTGCTTCTGTTGGTTCTCTGGCGTCTGTAGCCAAGCGAGCCCATCTTCGTAGGTGCCGAGTAAGCCATGACATTGGACGTGCCTGAACGTGCCCTTGGGGACCGCGGAAAGAGTCCGCTGTAGCTCTGGGAGCGAGAGGTCCAAGGCGTAGTAGTCGACAATCTTTCCGGCTTTTTCAAGCGCTTGCAATAGAATGTTGACTTTACGGAGGTTGCTGGTACATCGTTAGTAACGCATGATTCAAATAGTGCAAGGCTTTGCCGGTTTGCCAAGACTCTTCAAGTTCGAGTCTGTTCAACCAGGAAGGCGAGCTCATACCCGCTTCCTAGCTCAACTATCATAGAGCCTTCACGTAGGGACTGTGCAATCTCGGCGGCGTGCGTGGTCAGGACCTCGATTTCAGCATTTGTCAGATAGTACTCGTCGAGGTACGTGATGTCTTCGAAGATCTTCAGTCCTCGTTCATCATAAAGCAATAGAGTCGGCAGTCTCTTCTCTTCCCCTTTCCCTGGTCGAAGTTTCTCACGAATTTCATCGACAAGGGAAACGCCAAGTCCCTTCTGGCGGATATCGATAACAGACACGCCATCGTAGCCGTTTATAGGCGCCATGGCGACTAATGCTATGGGTTTTTGAAAAGCTGCTGGTTCCGAGCGTTGTCGACATCTTCAGCAATGGACGGCTCTACAACGATATATACCGATCCGGCCCGCGCTTGGCAGGAACACAACCATGTCATCAACCGGGATGAATGAGATTTCTCAGCAGGCAAGGTATCAGCAAAGCCCATGTCTCCGGGGCAGCCGCGTTTGCCCATAACTCAGTCTCTGACTCCGCAACGAAGCGTCCCTAGGTCGCGCTAAATAAATTAGTTAACAGCTGCAAGAGAATGAGGTGATAAGTCGATGGATGGGCTATGGAAAGCCCCATAGGTCTGTAAGAAAACGCTCGAATGACGCCATACAGTACTAGTGGGACGCAGCGAATGCCAAAGAACAAACTTCAGCCTCTAATCGTTCGGTTCTCCCCTCCAGTCCAGTGGATTACATATAGAATATACATACTCGGGTTCGGTCAGGGAAATCCGTTGATTCCTAATCGCATCGCACTAACCTTGGACTCCTGAGCCGTTCAAGTGCCCTAAAGAGCTAACGGTCAAAGTACCTCGACAGACCGATGATTTATATCAAGTCATCGCATAAATCGTCAATCATGTAAATGCTCATAAAAGGGTTTGTTGCAGAGTCAGCAATTTGTGGCTTGGCTCGAGTTCCTGGATCTCTCAAACGCCGACGCATGCAGACCCGTTTCAGGGCTTGCGCATTGGGGGAATATGAGACATTACTTATACAGCCTCGGGATTTACGAGTGCATATTTTGTTACCTTGATGTGAGATGCATTGAATGAACGAGTCCGTGTAGAGGATTAGCCAAGCGCGGAAGAAATTGCATTCTACGGGTTCCGTGAGGCCTTTTGTTTTTTGACTGGAATGCAGGCAACAACATCGTGGAGTCCTGATAAGAACAATTCATCGCGCCGAAAGCCTGTGATTTCATTTTGATAGTCATCTGGTTACGGTACACATCCAATCTGCCTCCTGTTCCATGAAGTATCCAAGCTTTCCAAAACCCCATACCAATCCAATCGCAGGGTCTAAGAACGATAACAATCATACAACGCCTTTTGGGCGATTGACAAGATCGCGCAGAGGTCGTACCTAAGAATGCCAAAATGCAACGCGGATGACGTTATTATTATGTGCACGAAGATCTCCAAAATGTTGTGATGCGAACAAATTCGGAAAACGTATCCTCCCACATGGCCCACCCATTACCCCACCGTAGAATCATATGCAAACTATGCAGTATCCAGAAGTCTAAGCGTCGCGACCAATCTAGCACTGTTTGAGCATGAGAGTGTTGATGTAAACGGGCGAGCACTGAGTAGCCCATGATCGGTCGTAAAGGTTGTAGAAGCTGCCGCTCAAGCACTGGTAGAAAATGCTGGATCCACCGAGGGCAAGAGTACCGTTGCCACAAGTAGTGAAACCGGAAGTGTAAATAGCACCAGCTTGGGGTGGTCCATCGAATTGGAGCTGGTAGTTGGAAGCAATGTACCCAGTGCGTCCCTTGGCATCCTTCAAGACACCGTTGTTGAGCGTGATCGCAAGCTCTCCAGGTGCAGAGCACGCAACCATGACAGGGGCGGAAGAGGTGGAGCTAGCAGCAGGAGCCGCGGATGAGGACGCAGCTGTCGATACTGCAGATGAGGACGCAGAGGAAGAGGCAGAGGACACTGGTGCCGGAGCAGCCGCGCTAGTGGCAACGGAAGCAGGGCTGCTGGCCTTCGTGGTTGCGGGGGAGGAGGCAGGCGTAGCTGGTGCCACGGTTGGAGCTTGGGGCTGACCGTCGGAGAACACTGTTACGGGAGCAACGGTCTTGGCAGCTTGAATCTGTCCATCACCGATTTGTGCCACGGGTGCCATCACCATGGTGTGGAAGCTTCCCTGAACTTGGCCTGTTCACCCAGTCAGAAACAATATCCACCAAGCCCGGTCCGGAACCAATCTTACCGTCCGTGATCATGGAGACTTTTGCGTAGGTCTTGACTTGGATTTGGCCACTGAAGAATGGATTAGCTTGGTGAAAAACTTGGAATTTGAATTATCCGGGGCCACTTACTCAGGTAAGGTCGTAACTTGTCTCTTCGCGGCTGCTGCTGTGGTGCTGACGTTGTGAATGGCAATGCCGAAGCTACCAGAGACAGCAGACGAGCAACCTGGAGGAGCAGGAGCCACTGGGGAGATGGCGGCAGTCACTGCTTGCGGGAGAGCGACGGGATTTGCCTGAACGGCGGCCACGAGGGCGAGAATTGCGAAGGAGTACTGCATTCTCGTAGTGTTGAGTGTTAAGGAATAATTACAGTATTACTACGGATACGTCGAGAGGTATATTAAGCAAGGCAAATGACTTGGAGAGCGAGAGAAAGGCTGTCAACGAAGGTATGTAAAGTATGTGAAAAACAAATAAAGTTCGTGAGCGCTTGATGGGGGGGGAGAGAAGGAGAAGAAATGAGTGGGAAATTGGATTTATTCTAGCAAAATGCCAAAATGCATGGTGGCTGTAGATCGCATGGGCCGTAAGAGGTTGTAAAGGGGGGGGCAGGAACAAGGGGGGTTGGAGTTGGCAACCAAATTGCAGGGGGGGGGTTTCCAACTTCGGCATGATCGGTTAATTGGACCATTCGGTCCTAGTCCCCCTCCTCCCCAAGGGTCTTAAGAGACATGTGGACCGAGCTACACAGTACGGTCTGCCATGATTGGGTAGTCTCAATGGTGTCGTCTCCATATTGAGGCCGGGATGCGGAGTAGAGGCCTCGTAATCCGCTCAATAAAAATAGGCAATCATAATAATCATCATCATCATAATAATAATCATGGAGCCGCAGAGTATTGTGTCGTGTGCTCGTTATGGCGGCCTCGATCGATTGCCTGCCCTTGAAACAAGAAGAAGTGATAAATAGTTCTACCATCCGCCTGCGACTCTTCAAACAACATGAGAGTTGTTGGCTGACGCCGGGCGGATCGCGAATCTCCACTGTCTCTTAAACTCTTTGCGCAGACAAGCGGGCCAGCTAAGGCGACCCGGACTCTAGTGTATTTTTAGATCTGCGGAGCCAATAAACTAAAACGCCAAGTCGTCGACCTCTTGATTCTTGAACCAATCGTACAGCGTCTGTATGTCCACGATGCTGCGACGTTGGCTGGTGCTCAACTTTCCTGCCTCTTCTTTTGCTTCGTTTCAATCGAGCTTCCGTCGTTCAGTGCATGCAATCCCCAGCCTTGAAATATCAGGGTGTAACAGAGGTAGACGCCAACCACCAGCAAGGTGTGTGTTTACGACTTGCGCTTTCTGGTCCAGGCTCACACGAGCGAACAAATTCACGACTGGACTCAACCGCGGCTCTAGTGGTTTCTATGATGTTTTGTTATTGAGACAATCCTCTTTGTCAACGGCATACACGTTCATGGCGATTATTCTCCTTTTCCTTCCTATTTACTAGTAAAGATCAGGTGGCTTCCAGTACCGGTCAGGGTCTTTATCTCCTTTACCATTGGTATAAGATTATGAGATTACTACTCGTCTTCCCCAAATGAGTACGACATCGATGAATTGTTCCCAAAAAACATCAATTACCGTGCGAAATCATCTTCCGAGCCTCTTTGCAGCAACCACAGTTATGATGGTGGCTTTCACCAGTCCCTATAACCCCCCATTTCCCCGCAATTGCTACCTACTTCGTTCCTACTTTAATTGAAGCAACTGAGCATTCGCCACCTGCGGGATACTGCCAACAAATATTCGGAAGTCTTAGTACCGTTCCTACGATGGGTGTACAGGTTCTACTCGTGAGGCCCCTTGCGAAGTGTGTGTTAGGAGATCTGATTTCAGCCTCACCACAGACTGCCTCGAAGACCTTCATCATGCTCATATTCACTTGAACATGAGTACCGTCATCAGACTCTTCATTACTTTTGGGATGTTGGGCCAACAGTAAACAAACATCGTCGAGCACTTGGATTTTGATATATCAGTCCGTCACTTTGCCAGTCCGTCGAGTAGTCCATGTGATCAAATGGATAATTTGTCGCTTGGCGCTGGCCCTGATGCTCAAAAAGTCCGAATGCTTATGCCTGCTTGATATCTACCAGACTGACACCCATTTGAGTATCGTGATTCTTCATCAGTTCAATAAAGCTTATCATCAAAAGCCCCCAGCCAGGGAATATCACAGCTTTTACTATTTCCCTTGATTTACACCTTTGGTTTTCCTTCACTCAATTCAGAGAGTGAGCATATATCGACACTAATACCGCTCAAACTGTCTCTTGAAGCTTTGAGTTGACCACTACATAATCCGGCTGGTGGAAAGACGAGCACCGAACGGCTTTTGATAAGCGCGGTCAAAAGTCATGTTAAAAGGACTTCCGCTGTTACCTTCGTGCGCACAGAAACAACTGTGTGTTCACTCCAACGCAAAGTTACTAATTCCCGGGAATTCTCGTCTTCTGTCTTTTTCCCTTTTAGCCAGATCCCGTTTGCGGAAACGGGCCCTCGTCCTCGCAACATGTAATACCTACGGTGCACAGTATATATACTCCGCCCAGCTCATCGTTCGTTACCTTGAAAGCCCTAGCCGCGGCCCAAGCCGCTTGTGCACAGCAACGATTGAGACGCAAGGCTGTGCCTCTGGGATATGTCAAGAATTGCTCCTTATTTCAAGCGAGACGACTTTGATGGAAGTTCTCCGCTATATATAATTCCTGTGGCATCCAAATAGCCGAGGTGACTATGGTCATGTCGAATACAAGGGAATATCTCGAGACGCTCAGTTGCAAACGTCCATGGATAGAGAAGTGTCGCAATAACTACCAAGTCTAAGGGTCTCGAAGGGATGCATCCCTCGACAGGAGCTATTTGGTGACACTTCCAGCTACCCATAGCTTTGACTGCATTTCTCGTCTTCGAACGCCATCTCGTTTAGCATCCAGATCCCAAGATCCTCTTAAACCAGCTCGATCACAAATTTCCCAATACCACCATGGGCTTTGTAAATTTCGTTACAACCCTCCTTCACCGCATCCAAATCATCCAGCTTCGCCACCCTTCCTACCAAAGGCTTGACCTTCCCTTCAGCAACGAATTTCGACATCCTATCGAGATCTTCCGTCTTGACTTTCACAGTAAAGTATTCGTACCCGACGTTCCATCTCCCAGTTCGAAATCTATAATACCAGTCCATAAAGTCCATCACATACAGGAAGTAGAATGGCGTCTCCGGGAAAGCTTCCTTGACGGCAGAGCCATCAGGCAGCGTGGCAACAGTTATGATGCGGCCTGCCTTGGGCTTGATCAGAGATACATAGGAAATGGCTCCACCCACGGTATCGAACATGAAGTCCACCGACCCGCGCGGGATTTCCTTCAACGGGTCTTGGATCTTGTAGTCGACGATTTGATCCACCACGCCAGTACCCAGCAGAGTGGGGACTTTATCGATTTTTGCGGTGGAGACGGTTGTGATGACTTTACTGGCGCCAAAGACATTCTTCGCCAACTGCAAGCCTATTGAGCCTGTGCCGCTAAGCCCGGCGGGGACGAAGACGGTTTTGCCTTTCAGCCCTCCTGGGACCATCTTGTTGGCCCTGTCAAAAACTTGGAGGGCGGTAATACCGGCGATGCAGAGGGAGGCGGCTTCAGTGTGTGAGAGTTTGGAGTGCTTTGAAGCTATGACGGATTGAGAAGCGATGGCGTAGTCGGAGGCAGAGCCTATGCAAGTCAGGGAGCTTGACACGGATGGGGCATTAGGATTACGAACCTCTATCACTCCCCTCGAGGGTACCGTAGACCTCGTCACCGGTTTTAAACGCAGTCACCTTGTCCCCAACTGCCGAGATGGTGCCTGACACATCGAGGCCAATCTTATATGGAAATCTGCCTATATCAGTGTCTGGCCGGCTGAACAAGATCATTCGAGACAAACTTGGCGGTCTCGAACATCTTGGCTAGGCCTGATGCGAGCTTTACATCTACGGGGTTAATGCTGGCCGCATGTACTTTGATTTGTACATGATCTGGGGAGGTGATTGCGGGGGCGGGGAGATCGATGATCTCGTATTGATCTGGGGTAGAGTACTTGGGGATCGCTAATGACCGCATCTTGTGCTAGAGCTTTCAGTTTCTCAATTGAGTCTGCGGATTGCGGCTCATGTTGTATGTTGTATGAGCTTTATACCCTCACACCCTCTAACCGGGAATTGAACAGCTCCGTGAGGATCTGATAACGGATCTGCTCAGCTCCGTCTGCCGACCTTGGCACTAAGGTACATACGAGGGGTAGTACATAAATTACAGTACTAGCGCCAATCTCCGAACCCCACTAGTCTATGCCCACGTTTTGGCGATGACGGATTGGATTCGCTCAGAAACAACCTCAAGAAACACTCTTCAGTCTTCACCTTCTTCGTTCTGCACCGATCCTCCGCTTGCGCCTGCGGCGTGAGAGTGGATGAAGATTTGGTTCGCTGCGTTTCTGCCCTATGGTACCGAGTCGTCAATTTGAACATCCATTATAGATGTTATCGGGTGCGCCTTACGGTTCGTATATAATGGAGCTGTCTCTTCCAGCTTTCGATTGCGCTCGCCTGACAGATTCAACATGGCTCTCAAATTTCTCTTGTTCCTTGTGACGGTGCTTGCCTTGCTCGCGATGGGGGAGGCCAACGACAGGCCATCCTACATTAACTACACCACCCTCACGGGCTTCTTTCTTCAAGATGACCCAAAAACCGTCTCCTCTACATTCGACTATGTATGTCTAAAGTAGCTCTGTCAGAAAGATCGAATTCCTGACTCAACCTGCAGACAGCCACAAACTTTGGTCTTATTAATCAAACGTACAACACAGACAGCGAGTACGACCCCGAACACAAGAAAACCCAATGGCAACGCTTCGAGCACAAAGTCTTCCGCCTGAACCGTCAGAGCGGTAGAAACGTCCAATACAAGGTCCTTTATATGGGTCGCCATGGCGAGGGCTACCATAACGCCGCCGAGTCTTTTTACGGCACCCCAGCGTGGAACGTTCGTAAAGCCAAGTTCCCAGAAATTGAGCTTAAAGCTGACAAGAACCGAATGCACAGTGCTACTGGTCAGAAAAAGATGGCAATGGCACCGTCACCTGGGCCGACGCCCACCTGACCGAAAACGGCATCCAACAAGCCCAAATTGCAAACACCTTCTGGGAAAAAGAAATCGCAACCCAAAAGATTCCTGTGCCGCAAACCTACTACACCAGTCCTCTCAGCCGCTGCTTAGCTACCGCCAACATTACCTTCTCGGGCCTCAAGCTTCCGAGCCGACGGCCTTTTATTCCGGAAGTAAAAGAGGTACATATTAGCCCCCGCCACTCCCAAGGCCTCCCACCCTCCTTGCGCCTGCCCAGCATCACTGACACCACGTCTGTAGCTCCTCCGCGAAGCCATCGGCATCCACACCTGCGACCGCCGCTCCTCAAGGTCCTGCATCCATGCCACCTACCCCTCCTACACCTTCGAGCCCGGCTTCCCAGAGAACGACCCCCTTTGGAAACCCGACCTGCGCGAAACCGACTCCGCTCAAGAAGCCCGCCTCAAGCTCCTCCTCGACGACGTCTTCAGCCACGACGACAGCACCTACATCTCCTTTACGAGCCACTCCGGCTCCCTTGGCGCGGTCCTGCGGGCCCTTGGGCATCAGAAGTTTGGCTTGGTGACGGGGGCCGTGATTCCGGTGCTGGTGAGGGCGGAGACGATTTATACGACGGCGCCGTATACGAGCATTGCGCCGAGTACAGGGGCGCCGACGTGTACGGCCAATCCAACCCCGGGACCGACTGCGCGGGGGTAATAACATACTCTCGACCCATAACATATAAGTAGCAAAACCAATCGAAATGGCCACGCGCCACAAGTCTGATACTGCACCCATGTCGTCACCGATTGAGTCCCTAATTCAATGTGCACATCTTCCTACCCCGCCTTTTCCCATCATCCCATCATCCCCCCTCCCCCTCCCCCTCTCCCCACCTTAAACCCCCCCACCTTAAAAACCACACCTTAACCCCCCCCCCCCCACCTCAACCAACCCCCCTCCCTCCCTCCCTCCCTCCCCCCCCCTCCCTCTCCCTCCCCCTCTCCCTCTCCCCACCTTAAAAACCCCACCTTAACCCCCTCCGGCGCCACGCATCCCCACCCTCCCCCTCCCCACCCCCCTCACCCACCACATCCACATCCATATCCACATCCACCCGTTTTCGATTTTTCGCAAACAATCAGGTCTGAGATACGGATCGCCATGACGTTTTTTTAGTTTTCATTGTTTTCTTTGATTTTTTTGATTTTTTTTGTTTTTCTATTTGAGGGGGTTGGAAGGGTGGAGGGGGGGGAAGATAGAGGAAGGGAGGGAGGGAGGGGGAAGAAAAGATTTCGTTGAACGCGGCCACCCCTATGTACATACATTCAAAGACTTTTCTCAACCAGAAAAAATACCCAACCAATGCAATGCAACCATGCTCTTCCCACCAACGCTCAAACCCACCACATCCCCAAACCTAATCCTCCTCCTCCCCCTCCCCCTCAGCAACATCCTCATGAAAAGTCTTCCCCTCCCTCGTCGCCTTCACCATCCCAATCCGAATCACAAAATCCCCAAACCTCTCGCCCTCCTCCCTCTCCAGCGCATACCGCTTCAACAACGGCTTCATAATGCCCAAAATCTCTTCTTCCTGTATCGAGCTCCGGTATAGCTTGTTTAGTCGCTGGCCGTGGTACCCGCCGCCTAGGTACATGTTGTAGGCGCCGTAGGCTTTTCCCACGAACGCGACCTCGGCGAGCCAGGGGCGGGCGCAGCCGTTGGGGCAGCCGGTCATGCGCATCACGATGCTGTCCTGGCCAAGGCCGTTTTCTTCGAGGCAGTTTTCAAGTTTGGTGATTAGTTCGGGGAGGTAGCGCTCGGACTCTGCCATGGCAAGGCCGCAGGTGGGGAACGCCACGCAAGCGCTCGAACTCAATCTTAGGCCGGAGAACTGCACGTTGTCGAGTTTGTACCTTTTCATCAATCCTTTTATCGTGTCCATTTCCTTTTCTGATACCCCAGAGAGACACAAGTGCTGGTTCCCTGTTAATCTGAATTCGCCGTTGTGGATCTTGGCGATTTCACGTAAGCCGGTTTTCATGGGAAAGTCGGCCGTATCTTCAACTCGACCGTTTTCAATGAAGAAAGTGAAGTGGTTCACTCCGAACTCGTCTTTTTGCCACCCAAAGGTGTCGATGTTGGACTTAAACTTAAAGGGACGGGGTTCCTCGAACTTGTAGCCGAGAAGGTCTTCGACTTTTCCTTTGAAAACCTCAACTCCCATATCGTCAATGGTATACTTTAGTCTAGCGTGCTTGCGATTCTTGCGGTCTCCGTGATCCCGCTGCACGAGCATGATTTTCTCACACGCAAAGTGGACTTTGTCCGCTGCAATGTAGCCAAACATACTACCTGTGCGGGGATAGGTTTTCTTGTTGTTGTGCGTGACACCCATGCCTCCGCCGGCTAGGATGTTGAAGCCTTCAAGACGGCCGTTGGCGCCTTTGATGGCGATGAGGCCGACGTCGTGAGCGTAGACGTCGGTATCGTTGTGTGGGGGTATGGCGATGGTGATTTTGAATTTTCGGGGTAGATAAGTAGGGCCATAGAGGGGTTCGTGATCGACGACGGCGTCCCCAGCGACTTTGGTTTGCTTGTCGTTGTCATCCTTGAGCCAGATTTCGTGATATGCGGTTGTTGCTGGGAGTAAATGGTCACTTATCTTCGCTGAAACCTGGTGGACATCACGGTGGTAGGCTGATTTCGTCGGTAGAGTGCTGCACATGACATTGCGATTGACATCTCCACAGGCGGCGATGGTAGTCATCAACGCCTTGTTAATGCCCCTCATGGCCGGCTTTAACTTGCTTTTAATGACACCGTGGAATTGAAAGGTCTGGCGTGTGGTAAGTTTCATCGTCTCGTTACCGTAAGCACCGCTGATATGGTCCATTTGCAACCATTGCTCTGGAGTAGCAACACCACCGTTCAGCCTACATCGGATCATGAATGCGTAGGCAGGCTCAAGACCTTGCGCTTTACGTTCGTCACGCAGATCTCGATCGTCTTGCATATAGGTTCCGTGAAATTTGGTGAGCTGTTGGTCGGCGGCGGCAATAGCTCCAGTGCTTGTATCTTCAAGACCTTCGGCGATAGTTCCACGGAGAAAATTTGATTCGATCTTAATGTCTTCGTTGGTGATTGGTGGAGGCTCTTCTGGCAGGCCTTCAACCTTGTCCACGCCTAGTGCCTGCCACAGCTTAGGCTCCCAGTCTGCGTAACCCGTCTGGTAGCCATCTGGATCCTGATCATCTCCAAGTCCAATGTCCGCTAGACGTTTGCCACCGAGGAATGCAATCCGCGAATCTAGATCCTTGCCTGGCTTGTTGTAGTAAATCTTGTCATCTTTCCTCGGCCAGTAGTGACTGTCACCGAGAGCGAAAACGGAAAACTTGATTTGGGAAAGATCTAGCTCAGCGTTGTTTCTGATCGCATCCCAGAATGCACGTCCATTCTGTGGAAACTCTCCTTGACCAGCGGTGCTGGTGAGTAGGACCACATTCTCTTCTCCAGGGAGGTCCTCCAAGGGAAAATCGTCCATAGCCATTACCATAGTCTTCAACCCTCTGGCTTTTCCTCGATTGCCGAGCCGCTTAGCCAGACTCTCAGAGTTACCATTGTCCGACGCAAAAAGAATAGTCATCGGTGCTCCATAAAGACCCTCAAGCATCTTTTCGTACGCGTCCTTCGCTCTTCGCTTCTGAAGACTTCGTACCTCGGTGCCATACGATTCTGACAGATTAGCAGAGAAATCTGGATGTCTGTTCATCAATTGGGTCAAGTGGTTGTCCCTTCGCAAGAATTCTTCGAGCTCGTGTTTGATGCGCTCGGAATCTAGTTGGAAGTTCGGCTCGCCCTTCTCCTCATTGTGAGGATTCCACCGATACAAAGGCCAGTACCCAAGATCAACTGCCTTCTTCGTTTCTTGCAGAACTATCAAGGGCGAATCATCCTCCTTATTATACGGAAGGTATGCCACAACTACTGAAGGCCCGTCGAATTGATCTGCTTCAATCATCGCCTCGAGTACCTGAGTGTATGAACTGTAGACAGCGACAGATGCAACGTATGCATTCCCGAAATTCATGGCATAAAGACCAATGTCCTTCTTTCTTCGCACCGCATCAGCCGCAGCTCGCTCCGACCATGGCTGTGAATCGATAATCAGCATATTTACATTTGCCCCGGACGCAATGACATGATGAACTCCTGAGTTGCCAAGGTCGTAAGCCCAGGCATCAGATCCAATAAGCCACTGAGATTCCTTGGCAAACAAAGATTTCGAAGACAAAAGCTGCGATGCCAGTCTTGACCCGTCAGTACTGAGCCGTGCAATGACCTCCGGTGCCAGGGTATTGGCTTTCTTTGAATCTTCTGCGGAGAGCGCCCACCGTGAAAGCCAGTTTCGGGGTGTATCCGTAGTAAACTCTCGAGTCGATGCCGCTTCTTGGACCTCGCCAATAAAGCGCTTTCGATGATCCATACGTGCAAGAAGTGAACCAAATCCATATTCAGGATTTGCTGCAATGGTGGCGGATATGCCTGCATGCGCCGCCTCAAGACGATTGGCGACATGTAGTCTCTGGCCAAATACCTGATCAAGGATCTTCATATACGCACTTTCGACCTTTGGTTGTACGAGGCTAAAATCATCACGAGAAGCCTGCGGTCGGTCGTTATTGCCGACCTCGAGGTTCTGGATGGGAGACGCCGAATTGAGGTTCTGGAAAACCCCACGCAGTGCTTGACGAACGGTTGCAGGCTCAATGTAGCCAAGTTGATATCCCACAACTATAGGTGTGTTTGTGCTGGAAGACCCTGTCCTAAGACTGGTCAACACATCTAGTAGAACAGGTCCCCACTTGGTGGTCTTCTTCCGAATCTGCTCTAGTACTGCGATCCTTCTCACAGATGGGGGTATCGATTCACTGAGCAGAGCACCAAGCCAGGGCCGATAGAGGCGGGCAGTGATGATTCCGCATTTGGCGAACTCGTCTGATGGTTTAGCTGCCATGATCTCATCGACGAACAAGCCTGTGGACCCGAAAACAAACAACGCCGACTCGGCATCGTCTGGACCCGAATACTCAAAGGCTTGATAATTCCGACCAGTAACCGAAGTAACCTGTGACCAGATCTCTAACAGGAAATTATGGATATCTTCCGATGTGACGGGCCGAATGGTGACCGATCCCATTGAGGTCGCAGACGAAACTGTGGGCCTACTGTCCGCACTGCTCTCACGCAGTGACGAGCCAACAGATGAACCATCCCCATTCGTGCCCTTCGCTTGCGGCTGAACAGAAGCCCCTTTTGCTACTACATCCTCGCGGTTGCTAATGGTCGGAACACTAGATTCTGTGGTATTCACCTGCCTCCCCTCATCAACGTACAAAGAAGAACCACGAATTGCGGTAGATTGATGAGCTCTTGCAGTGTCTAGGTCTAATACACTCCTAACTAGATCACTTTCTTCGGCATGAATGGGATGGTCGTCTTTGGAATTTGCAGCATCAAAAAAGTGTATGACCCCTTTCCCTGATCTAATAGCCAAGGCATGTGCTGAAAGAGCAATATCTTGTCCTTCCTGAATAGTCTCAGACTGTAGGAAAGTGAAGCCGGACTGCCGTATCGCCGTGACCTCCGAGTAGTCTGCATAGTTTGACGGATGCAGTGATACATGTATTACTATCGGATATTGTGCCAATTTGTATAGGTGAGGAATAGAGGATAGGAGAATCGAAGAGGATGTTGTGACCGACACCAACTTGCCGGCACGCAGCGGTTGAAAGGCGGATATAAGCGGATCGACATTGTGTCTTAGGTCTTGTATCTTCGTCGAGTTTCAGTATGTATAATCAACTCATCTCCCAGGGTGACGTACCTCAGGCAGTTTCTTTGCAACCAGGCCAGGCCTTTTAGCTGCTGCAAGTCCATGCAGATGTCTCGAGAATTCCGAGTCAGCGCTAAGAGCGGGCTGGGCAGAGAGTACAACATCGCTGGAAAGGTATGCTATCCTCGCGACTATAGTGAAATGGGTCAGTATAAAATCCTGTGCGGGACACCCCACTTCGAAGGTGGGGCAAGTCGGGAAAGAGGCATACCTGCTTCGCCGACGGACACAATGGAGGCCATAACTGGGAGGAAGGTTTCCTGAAGGAGGGGAAAGGTATACGCAGAGAACAGGAAATGCAAACTGGGAGTTTTTCATGATGAGAAGCTCGAAGGCAAACTCCATGGGAGACTTTTTGTCATTGACGACTAGACTGATTGGCTAAACAGCGGAATTTCCAAGCACGTAATCCGCTAGGCTCCATTTAGCACAACAACGCCTGCGAACGACTTCTGGACTCCCATCATCCCAATGTGGTTCCCCTTTAAGATCTCTCACCCCAATAAGATACCATCAGTGTCATTACTGTTTACCTTACTATCCAACAACGAGGCCAAGGTGTAGACCTTGACTCTCTATCCCGCCTTCGGGAGAAGTTGCCCTACATCTGTTGAGTAAGTCAAATGATCTTTTGATTACACAGTGCAGACACATCGAAGGATACAAAGTCTAGACCTCGACGGGCAGCAGTACGATGATTACGGGACACTGTGCAGTAATCATAATATAAATATTGCACCTAAGGTATTCTAATCGCATCTCTTGTATATCATTTGGACTGTCCGAGGTTACCAGTACAACACCATATGAGACGCTCCTTCGCTTCTTCAGCCACAACATTTCCTAAATTAGTCTTATTGTCTTTGAGTGGCTACTCCAACCAAGGATTCATATTGTTCAGCTCTGTGGCGGTTCGTCTAGCTAAAAAAGAGCCAATTGCAGAAGAATCTTTTGAAAGTAATTGACATGGCGATCAGGCATATAATGCTGTCAGCTGATGCTTAATCACCGCTGATTCTATCTCAGAAATCGGTTGGTAATTGTATCTTGCTTAAGTCTGGCGGTCCATTTCGTACAAAGGAAGGCCAAGGCTTCTGTAATGATGTCGATTAGAGCGATAGGTAAACGGTGAGTGGCGCTTTGGACAATAGAGCAATACCTAACACTTCCTATGAGACCTTTTTCCACTTTTCTTTCCAGCTTTGCTCGCATTTCCATAAATGCCAAGCGTTTTTCTTCTCCAGACACCATAGGGGAGTGAACAGCAGCCAAAATCGAACGAAAGCCAGATCAACTACCAGACCTTGTAGCAATTAGGGCCAAGTCAAGATAAAGCTATTTCATATGTGTCTCTTCCCTATTCTCCTTTTCGCACATACTTTCCAATCAGTGCCGAGTTTACCATTGTACTCTTTGAATGAACCCAGGAGACTAATTGTCCATTCGGATATATTCAAGTGAGATACGTGATTACTCGCAACGCAACGGCAAGACTACCTTTTGTTCCGTTAATCGGCCTAATTATCGGTCACTGTTTATTGACGTTCATCTCCCATGTTTGAAAGGCGTCAAACTTTACTAGGCCATTTTAGACCTGCTTCTATTACAACAGAAGAAGACCATCCCAGAGTCAGAATTGGAGCCGGACTTCTACTGATAATGAATATCTAGTATTCAAATGATCTCAGGGGACTCAAACTCACTGGACAGCAACTCATCACTAAAAGACTTTTAAAGCTGCGAAAGACGCTGCAATCACTCTCACATACTGGTTGGCGGTTTATGCAGATATTCAGAAGTATCTCGGGGCCACCTCTGATACCACTTCCAGATGGGTAGCACCCTGGGCTGCAGAGTAACAGGAGAGAGCATGGGCCATGTTGCTATCGTGCTGAATGGGCCGTCTTGACCAAGAGCGCGACCACCATGTCAACCTACTTCTACCTGTAGCTACTCGATGCCTCCACTCTACCTTAACCTTCCCTAGTTCGATGTCACGCCTTAGGGCTCCGAACGCTCGATTTAGAGTTCTCTCCACACCTTCGCCCCCTGTCTACCTACAGTATCTCTAAAATCACTCTCTCTCCTAGCGGAACTTCCGAAAGGCGATGCGCTCAGCGCTTGTGTGAGGGCGGGGGCGCATCGCAGAGGATTTTGGCGAGCAGCAATTACGAAGGCGAGAGGTCCTCGCGCTTTACCGATGGACTGGTGATGGGACGGGATTGGCTCTTTGAGGCTCGCTATTTGTATGCGCGTCCAACGCTTAGTATATAAGTTGAACATCCGCGAAATATGAGCAAGGAGTGGCAGCACAAAGTTATGGTTAGAATTTTGTAGATGCAAAGCAATGTCTTCGGAAAGGCATATTTCTACGTTGGTGTTGAAGATAAAACATTGTTGGTGGTCCCCGTTAACATGTATCTACTCGGAGCGTTCTATATGTTGCTATGTAACATCATCATCTTGTCCGAAAGGTTTTTGGCACTCAGAGATAGGTACTCCACAGAGCTAGGGTTTCCCGTATCACGTGATCAGAACAGCTAGCGCATGAAAGACGAACTCGGCGGCCGCATTCAATATAACTGAGGTATTGTCGACGCCTTGTTGTTTTCGAACATCACGACAGCATGATGGATCAAAAGGATCTTGAATATCACCAAGAACCGCATTCCTTGCACCACCGCGACATGCCCAATCCCCGCGTTCCCCACCCCCGCCGACTATTTGTACTTATTATTTCCCTGCTCATACCTACATATCTTTTCTTCCACTTCCTGGGTTTCCCTAATTGGGCGATCTTTACGACGGAGTCTCCCCTCAGTAACGACCGCTCATTGATATCTCAGAATAATGCATCTGCGCTTGTGCCTCTGGAAGCTCATGTCATGTCGAAATGCCCGGATGCGCGGGATTGTCTGCGAGACTTGGTCGTCCCTGCCATGGAGAAGATAGCGGATAAGGTGGATTTTCGGCTCTCTTTTATTGGAACGTAAGTACACTACTTGGGTTCTTGTAGTAGAACTTCGTCGCAACTCTACACTATCACCTCTCCACGAGAATTGCGTAGGCTATACCTGATATCTCTATCCTGTCTGAAGCATGGCTGACAGTGCTGCTAACTTCTAGCGTCGATGACGACGACGGCATCCACTGCAAACACGGTGAAACCGAATGCCTCGGCAATATGCTGTCACTTTGCGCTCACCACCTGTTCCCCAATCACACGCGCGTCTCGCTCGGCTTCAGCACCTGCCTTATAATGTCGTACCACCGCATCCCCGATCGTGAGCTCGTCGAATCTTGCGCCCTAGAACACGGTATAGAATTTGAGAAGATTAATGCATGTGTTAGCGAGGAAGGAAAGGGGTTGGGGTTGCTAAAGGATAGTGTGGAAAGGAGTATGCAGGCGGGGGTTAAGAAGAGTTGTACAGTGAGGGTTGGTGGAAAGATGTGGTGTATAAGGGACGGGGGAGAGTGGAAGGATTGTGATGGGGGGCATGAGGTTGGGAATTTGGTTAAAGAGGTGGAGAGACGGTATGGAGCTGAATGAGAACTTCATGGAGGGCGTCTGAGGGTTTGTCTTGTTGGTTTCTTACCAGGAAATACCAAAATGGAATGAGAAATGTTCCAAAACCCATGTTGAAAGACAATTTCGACAATTTCCGCGTTGCATCGCGAATGTTCTTGCCATGGTCTTGAGGCCGCGGAATAGAGACAAAGACAGCGAATGGCTGATCACCCATGGTAAGTGCAAAAACTTCTCTTATCCGATTTATAGCAGTTAATAGTACGGTTGTTATGTTTCTCACTCTTCTTCGAATTGAGTACTCGTGGCAATCGTCAAACTTGGGAGAACGTTGGCAAAACTCACATTCTGGCTCAAGAATCTATTCTTATCTGCATAGCACATTGGAGAAGGTTAAGGAAAAGGGTTTTGCGAAGATGTTGACATAAGCACATCCAGTCATTATATTTGAATAATTTGCACTCAGTGGGCCGCCCAGGTAGTCGGGTCACAGAGCGGATCTCTCATCCCTGCTTGTTGCTCGATTCGAGTGTTTTCTTAGTGTTTCCTTCCTCGCCACTGAGTCCACAGACATACCATCTCCTGTGGTCATTGGGCGACAAATAGAACTAGGAGAACTCGACTACGTCTGAAACATATGCAGAATCTGTCTTCATCTTGCTGCCAGAGCGAAAAAATCGGATTTTGCGGGTTGTCATTACTAGTTGGAAACCGGAATCTACTTTTCTTCCATCCTCAATTCTATGGTCTTTGCGCAATCACATCCATCGCTTAACCTTCAAGAACGGACTCTTACCTTACCAAAACTTTCTATGAACTGCAGCCCAACCTGGAAAGGCGAAAGAATATTTGCTCAAATACCTCGCCCAATATGAGCGGCTTTGGAGAACCACAGCATCGGAACAGTATGATGGCGCTACGCCTTCCTCGAACCAGCAGAAGTGAGCAGGTTTTTACTTTTTGAGGCTCTCAGTCATGCTCATGGACTCTGTTTCGGCGTGATTGCTAGGATGTTCCTATACTGAGATTGGAACGGCGGAAGTTTGTGATCCACTAGAGTTTGCTCGTGAGCAGATTTTTTTCCTTTGCGTATGATTGAAATGTTCTTCTTGGATTTTCGACTGAATACGGGTCCTATAAGATGAATTGCATTTCCTTCCTAAGCTTCATTCCTCGTCCACTTTCTCAACTCCCACACTCGTTCCTACTCTCGTTCAGTACTTGCTTCTTCTGCTCCCAGCAACCATGAAGTCCACTCTCGCTGTCATGGCTCTGACTGCCATTCCCTCCACCTTTGCTGCCCTCAACAGCGCCATCGTCGACCCCCTCTTCAACTCCCCAGCAATCACCAACTATGTCACCAACACCATCAACAACGTCAACAGCACAAACAATACCAACACCATCAACCCCGTCTACATCAACGCCAACATCAACATCAACGTCCTCGCTGCCTTTAACCTTAACATCATAAACTACTACGCCCCCACCAACATCTACTACCTCGCCAAGCTCTGTGACACGTGCACTGTGGTATGCGTCCTCAAACAAAACAACACCATCATACCCGCTCCTCCCGGATCGAACAGCACCGCGCCAGCGCCAGCCCACCCCGTCACTATCATTCCAAGCGTGGCCATGAACGTCACCATGCCGGCTCCGCGCCTCCCAAGCGCCCCGCAGTTCCCCGCTCAAGCCGCTCGTGTCATCTACGCCCCAGTCGTCTGCCCGACCTGTCCCCAGAGCAGCACGCCTATGGTCCCAGGAGCAACGATGACCTCTGCTCGCTTTACGATGCGAAATGGAACGACCCCCGCGGCCGCCACCAGCTCCGGCGCTGCTGCGTCCACTCATCCCGCCAGCTCCGGCACTGCTGCGTCCACTCGTCCCACCAGCTCCGGCAATGCTACATCCACTCGTAGCGTACCTACAATAGCGGCGTCTGGCTCCGCACCTGTCCGTCCCCAATCCTCCGGCTCCGCGCCTGTCCCCCAATCCTCCGGCACCGCACCCGTCCTTCCCCAATCCTCCGGCTCGCCCATGGTCCCTGGTAGAAGCTCCAGCTTCGCCAACACCACCACGGCAGCCACCACGGCAGCCAGCTCCCGCCTCAGCAACCTCGCGACCAACATCGCAACCACCACCGTAACCACCACCGCAACCACAACCACCACCACCCCTGCAGCCGGCGTGACAACCACAGCAACAACAACCGTCTTCATGTCCTGCCCCGTCTGCCCCACCCCCAGCAGTCCTGTCTGCCCCACCCTCCGCAGCGCCAGCACCGCGCTCGCGACAAACACCCAGACCGTCACAACCAGCCAAGTCTCAAGCGCGCCTTCAGCTCCCCCCACCCCCGCTACCGGTGTGCCGACGAGTTCGCCTGCCGCTGGCGCTTCGGCTCCCAATGCGGTCTCTTCGCCCAGCCCAGCTGCTGCCTCTCCCAACACCCCCTCAAGCCCAGCTACCGCCTCAACCCCAGCGGGTTCCTCGCCCAACCCCCCATCATCAACCCCGCAAGCCCCACCAACGTCAACGTCAACACCCGCTCCTGCGGCTTCCACCACTGAAGCCGCGCCTTTCACTGGCGGGGCGGAGAAGCTGGATCGGGCTTCGGTTGTTGTGGCGGCGGTGATGGGGGTTGTGGCCGTGGTGGTTGGGTTGTAGATGTGTAGATGTGTGGATTTGTGGGTGGATGTATGGGTGTGTGATGTGTGATGTGTGGATGCAGAGACGGGCGGAAAGATAGGGGAAGGGGGGGGAGTGGGGTTGACGGATGAAGGATGCATGGACGTGTAAAGATAGGGATAGACGTGTAGATGCATGGAGATGGGATAGATTAGACTATCACATATAATAATGTTAATAATAATCAACCACCACTGGATTAAAAAAAAAACCCACTACAAATTCTATGTGATGACGTGGCATAGCTCAGTCACTTCCCTTTCGCTTCATCGCTGATGATTAGCGGGTTAAGTGTTGGTTGGTGATGGTGGTTAAGACTCCGGGGGGGGGGGGGGCGGGCGGGGAAAGGACGGGAGAGAAAGGATGCAGGATTAATATTTGCTTAGGGGACGTGACTCGATGCGAGACTGTTGTAGATTATTGCAAAACTTTGATTCCTCACTCGAGAAATCCCACCTACGCATTTATCCACGCAGCTACTCGCTAGTGGTACAGCCTCGAATTTAATTTACAAGGAAGACGGATTGGGGATAGGCAAAGGCTGGGTGGAGGGGAGGGGAGCGGATGAGTGAGGGTGATGGGAGGAGGAGGGATTGGGAGTGGGAGTGGGAGCGGTATTGTTTGGTAGGGTTGAGGTGGGATCGGGGGGGGGGGTGGAGGAAAAAGAAAAATAGGAACAGGAACAGGAGCGTGGTAGCGAAGCTGGAGGATTTGAAAATGAGGCGATTTTGGTGGAAAGAGAAAAAGACGACCAGATTTGCATTAGTTTCGGAACTGATCGAAAAAGCTCTTTCTGACCCTTCGCATCTCACTCCCATCCGCCCCTTCTTTCCAACTTTGACTCTGTGTGATATCCGCCTTCTGACTTTCCTTCCCCGGCGGGGATTTCGGTTGTTGAACCGAAGTTGCTTTTACGGTTTTGGTTCCTTTATCCCATGGACGGGGGAAGTGGAGAAAGTGGGATTGGAAGGGTGAGGAAAGGGTGTGATTGGGACGGGGTGGGTTTGAGACGTTGTTGATTGCTAAAACAGTTAGGGGGGAGGGGTGGGGAAGGAACTTGGGGAAGATGGTATGAAGTTTGGCCTTGAAGTCTGAAAGTTATGGGAGATGGTAGTGAAGGCTGTGGGGAGGATGGGAAAGATTTGAGATTTGAGGAGATATTGAGAGGAAGCTTGAACTGCGCTCTCGATTTGGTTGAAGTGGTTTACATTTGACGCTGAAATGGTTGATGCTGCTGTCTTTGTAATAAAGAGTTTGGGGGCGCTGATATGATATATGTGTTTGATTCTCAAAGGAGGTCGCTTAAGAGACGAGAAACTACTTGCCAAGCTGCCGATAGATTCATGACCATCATCCCGGAGACGAGATTAATGGAGTGACTTGAAGATCCACAAAATCACAGAACAAGAGGTTCAATAAGGATCTAAAAAAAGTTATACTGGGACTCGATTTAGCACAGCCATTGGATGAAGAGTAAGCTTCCGAGGGGCGTCAAATCACTCTTTATTTAAACGCTCTGTTTCCTGCTACCAAAGTCAGAAGTTGCTCAAGGATCTTTACCTTACCCTTAACATGACAAAATTTAGACACTTGCCATGATCTGTTCTCGAACCAGAAGCACCTCTCACATAATGGCTACGAATTTGTGAAGACTCGAACGTCTAGTAGTGTGGCGGCAGAGGATCGACAGCACCGGTTAGTCTCTGCAGTCTCGTGCATAGCTGGCGGGACTGTTTAAATCGGGATCTGGAAGACTTGGGTGAAAATTGTTGGTTACATAACGACTTCTCACGAAATCATGGACGGAGAGAGTGAAATGGACTCTCAAGCGTACCTTGACTCTCTTTGGATGCGAGCCATGTTCATGGGAATGGTGACAACATTCCTTTTTTTGGTATGGACTCCTCGTTACCGTTTGGAGAGTCTTACAAGGAGAGCCCCAAGCGACAAGCAGAGAATTACGTCAACGATGACAGCTGAGCCGCCGGAGTATCAGCGAATTGTGAGTAACGAAGCAGGCCTTAAAGGGGAAGAAGACGCTATTGAGGGGTACTGGGATACCATAGTCCTTCTCCTTGACGATATTAGAATGACAACGAGAAGGATGTTTGCTGGATACAGAAAGGAGGCACAGGAGGGGAGAACGAAGCCCGGTTATGATAGGAGATTATTGAGGACAAGTGCTAAAAGATCAGCGGCAACTGCAAGGAAATCGATGAATGAGGTTCTAGACATGTGGACGGACATCGAGAGGGAGATTAGCGACTTTGAGAGATGAGTGTGTGGTAGTATGGGTCTGCATCCGACTTTCTCTTGCCACCAAAAGAATACTAGGGCATTTTTCTGGGTGCTGGGACTATGGATAGTAAAACGAGAAACTCCCAGGTCCAGCATCTTTGTAGCCTTGACTAAAAGTACGTTGTTGGATCTTCGTCGCTGTAACATTTGTCCTCGATGAAGAAGATAGAGAAACATTTGCTTGCTGCATCGAGATTTTATGCAGATAGAATATATATTATTTGTGCAGCCGAAACCTCGCTTCTAATATCTTCTTCCTTCCCCACGTCATGCGCACAACTAGACATTCCCATACTCTGTACAACAAATCTGTTCAACTGATACAGTAGAGTGCGTAAAAAAGCCCTCACAATGGGCTTCTCAACCCGCTTCCTCCGCATCCCGCGGCCCCAGGTACCTCCCCCATGGCCCCCTTCCGACCCAAACCTATACTGATCACCCCCTTCTAGACATTTCTCTACCTAATGTCCCTCCGCACTGGCACAGAGCTAATAACCCTCTCCCTCCTGCTCAATAAAATCTCCGGCCTTTATGGCCTTCTCGCCCTTCTGACCGGCCTCCATCTCTCCCCTCTGCAACTCTCAATGTATATCTACAGTCTCCTCGCTCTTCTCCTAACCGCTCTGCTCTCTCCGTATATCCGAACACAGTCACCGTTCCATTGTTTGGCGCTCGCAGGGTTCTATGTACTGGATAGCGTGATTAATGCAGCGTACACAGCGGCGTTTGCTATAACGTGGTTCTTGGTTATTAGTCAGCATTATAGTGATGCTGCTGGGAAGAAAGCACCCGGCGCAGGCGGCGAGACTATTGATGATACTGCAGGATTTACGTCTCCCGAGTACAATGTTAGTCATGTGGATGTTGCAGTGGCACCGGATCAAGGCGTCAGCGCTGGACAAGAAGCTGTAACCGTCGGACAGCCTGGATTCACGACCTCGGCCTCTGGACCAAGTTTGGGACATGGATTCCTGCAGTCTGAGAGCATGAGCAGTGTGGTGGTTATCTGTGCGTTGTGGGCTATAAGGGTTTATTTCATCCTAGTAGTGCTGAGTTATGCGCGCCTCGTTTTACGCCAACATATCGCCGTTACATCCAGAGCGAACACGGCGCTGCACACCGGTAGCAAGTCGTCAGCGTATCTGGAGAACCCGTTCGCGCAGCATCTACCAGAGGGGAAAGGATGGCAAGGACGATTGGGTAGAATTTTGGTGCGTGTCGGGAAGGGGTATTGGTTAGGTAGCGAGGAGGGGGACGATGCGTGGATGAATGGGGAAGTGGCAGCAAGATTCAGGAGGAAGGAGGCGCAGGCGGATGCGGGACCGCCGGGCGTCATCGAGAGGGAGAGGAGAAGGAGAAGTGGAACGGGTCCTCCACCGCCAATGCCGCAGTTGACGGGAGGGCAGGGGCAGTATTTGAGGGTGGAGCAGGCGGGAGATGGGAGGTAGTGAGTTTGGTGGTGGAGGTAGATTGGGGGGGTGGTCAGGGTGTGGTTCGCCGTTGAGACAAGCTTGGACTTGATTGGAACCAATATTGGAGCTGAGCTTGAGGAGTTGTATCTGCCACAGGTGGTTGATACTGCATTGGTTCGGCGTTGGCGGCAGTCCTCTGGGGTTCTGCGTACATTTACAAATAAACATTGGATTAACTGTATCACCCTGCTGTACTGTAGTCCGCAAGCTGCCCGATCGATCTACCGCCTATGCAAACCAGAGAAGACCCTGCTACCGTCCCCCATCGATTCAGAGACGCCGTGCCGACATGCAGTTTCCCCGGTAAAAGTGTACAATCGCTCGCAAATACAAATAAACTCGACATGCCCCAACGACGCTGATATCACGCTCACTGTACAGTAGCCACGAGGCAAAAACTCCCTGGCGAAGTCCCACAGAGCCTTAGCAAGCACATGACTCGTTGGTTTCCGGTTTCGTGGGGTTGATATTCACATCGATCACTGTCCATTCGGTCAGCCATGCTCTCGTCCCGATTTCCTTCCTGAAGAAATTGTGAGTTCCACTCACTCGTACTCTCGCCCCTGTCTCCCTCCCCCTCCATCCCCGGCAGCGCCTGCGCAATCCTTCTAAACAGCGCTTTCACATTCGCGCCCACCTTTGCGCTCGTCTCCACAAACAGCGCCCCACACCTCTTCGCCTCCTCCTCGCCCATCTGCTGCGTCACCTCCCTCTTATCCCCCAGATCGGTCTTGTTTCCCACCAAGACGATTATCACGTCGTTGCCGCGCTCGCCCCTGACGTCGTCGACCCATTTGCGAGTGTTTTGGAAGGATTTGAGAGAGGAAATGTCGTAGACGACGACGGCGACGGAGGAGTCGCGGATATAGGAGGGGATGAGGGAGCGGAAGCGTTCTTGGCCGGCGGTGTCCCAGAGCTGGAGGCGCACGGTGCGGTCTTCGAGGTACATGGTCTAGAGGGAGAACGCGGGGTTAGGGCAGGAGCCTGAATTTAAAAAAGGGAGGGGTGGGTACCTTGGAGAGGAAGTCGATGCCGATGGTGGCTTGATACATGTTGTCAAAGGAGTCGTACATGAAGCGGGTTATGAGGGAGGTTTTGCCGACTGAGGGGGTTTGATATCAGCTTTCTGGACAGGTACACTTGAAGCGCTTATGATTGGGGCGCACCGCTCTGTTCACCCAAAAACACCAGTCTGAACGATGAGATGGTCAGTATTTGTGAAAGCTGCTAGGTGTTGGTTGCCTCACTTGAACTTTTTCAGAGGGTTCGAATACGACCCTACTGTTGATTGTGTCGTCATTGTCGAGGGGAAAGATTAGAGAAGCCTTAGGCAATAGACATTAGCAAGACGGAACTCGACAGGTTGAAGTAGTAAGTCCTTCTATAACTGTCAATGTTGCGTTCAGGAGACGGGCAGCCCCCCTGCCCCAGATGTTTAAGGTTCTTTGAAGGAAGTCGGTGAACGGGACGCCATGCTCCGACCGGATAGACGAATTGCGTTAGTCGATTGCGGCAGCTTAGTCAGGGGCTCATCGATTGCAGGTGGTTCACCCACAATTTTTATGTCACAGTATAATACATAAAACATCACCTCTAGTTTGCAAAGCATGGAGCTGTCCGTAGCTGCACCCCATCAGCACAATCAGCCGTCTCGTAAGGGGAAGAAAGCCTGGAGGAAGAATGTGGACGTCTCAGACATTCAGGCGGGCCTTGACAATGTGCGAGATGAGGTGATCAAAGGGTTAGTGTAGTCTTCACAAATGGTCTAGGTTTCGTCGTTGGGATCTCTGACGAACGGCCTTCTCTGTAGTGGCATCATTGCCGAGAAGCCCTCGGAAGCACTCTTCACGCTCGATACGACTGGATCAAGCGAGATACGTAAATCCTACAAATTCAACAAAACCCTCAAAGCGGATGCGATATTAGGGCTACGTTCAGCAGTACTAGCTGTTGATAGTCACAAGCGTTCTGGTGTCACAGATGGTGTGATTGACCCGAGCAGTAAGAGGCGGAAGAAGAATGGAGTTAGTCCCAAAGAACTCGAGCGTTTAAAAAGTGTTGCGTATGGGGGTGCTGCTGTATCTAAAGACGTTGTTAATGTGGATGACGCCGACTACGATCCCTGGCTTGTCAAAGATGAGGAACAAGATCCGAGGTTTTCATACCTCGAGAAGGCAAAATCTATCAAAGCGCCTCAAACATTAAGGGAGCCTCCGATCTCTCTCGTGTTGGGGGCCGATGCTCTTCCCGCAGTGACGAAGCCAAAGGGCGGCCTAAGTTACAATCCAGAATTTCAGGAATGGGAGCAAGTTCTAACGGAGGAGGGCGCTAAGGAGGTCGAAGCTGAAAAGAAAAGGCTGAAGGAAGCAGCATTAGAGCAAGAGAGGTTAGACAGAATCGCAGCCGCTCGGGACGAAAGAGATGACTACCAAACGGAGGATGAGAGTGCATGGGAGGGGTTTGAAAGCGAGTATGAAGGCGGCGAGTGGTTGAAAAAGCGCCGGCCCGAGCGGAAGACCCCTGCCGAGCGGAACAAGGTCAAGAGACGAAAGGAGGCGGAGAGGCAGAGTAAACGAGAGGCTCCAGCGAAAGCGAGAGCACTGCAGGCCCAGAAGATTAAGGACATCGCGGAAAAGATTGAAGCCGAATCTAAGGCGAAGGTTGTTGCAATTGTCGAATCTAAAGAAGCAGATGATCGAATACTAAGGCGGAGAAAGCTGGGCAGAGATACGTGAGTGATCCGTTGAGTTATCCTATGTATTCTGCTAATATTAATACAGTCTCCCAGAGCCTCCTTTGGAACTTGTACTGCCTGATGAGCTTCAGGAATCACTACGTCTTCTCAAGCCAGAGGGTAATCTACTGAAGGATCGATTCCGGAGCATTCTTGTCAGAGGCAAGGTTGAGACCCGAACACCTATCAGTCAGCCGAAGAAAGCGAGAAGGACTTATACGGAAAAGTGGACGTACAAAGATTTTAAAGTTCCTACGTAGAGGAGTGTTAGATTCGAACAATAGCTGAACTAAAATCCAAATTTGCGTATGACATGTTATGCCCATAACTGTTTGCGACTCAACACATCGTACTACAATCTTGTTATCACTTTGCGCGTTCTACAACTTCTATGCAAAGTGAGCAATAATTCTGGCTACCCGGTAATCTCCCACTAAGTTGAGCTGCCAAGCCACTAACCTGATCAGGCGCATCGTGAACTTCACTTTAAGACGACATCGTTCGAATCGTTCAGCTTCGAGTCATTCAAAACAACCCCCGAACTAGCCTCGCAAAGACCGCAGCTAACCCGGTACTTTAGCAACTGAGATATTAGACGATCCTTAAACCTTCAAATCCACTATACGTATGTCAACTATCGAAGATGGTCACGAGCGCGAATCAGCCGAAGCACCGGCCGAGCATACTGGCGTAGACGGCAGCGTTGGATCAGATACCGAAACAGGCAAAACTACTGCTCCAGATGCTTCAGTAAAGGACGTATCAGAGATCAAGCATCATGCCCGTTCCAATTCGGTCAAGAAACCTACCACGTTCAAGGCAGTTTCCGTCACGAAGAATTTCCTTGCCAAGGCCAATCCAGCCCCAGCAGCCAAAGGCAATGGCGATAAAGGTGGGACAGCCAAACCTACTTGTACGAAACTGTTGGCTGACATATGCAGCTGCCTCACAAACGGTAGCCTCTGGAACCAGCGCACCGCTGGTCCCTCGACCACGGCTTGTCGCAAAAACTGCTAGTGGCCAGCAAGCATCAGCCCCCAAGTCTACGAATGTAACGTCCAAGAATGGCGGTGGAAGTGGACCAGATCCGCTGCAGGTGTGGAACAGGAACAGACGTACGGGTGCACCTTCGCAATCTGGGACAAAAATACTAATGTCATGTGCAGCGGCTGCTGCAGCAGCACCCAAGCATATTGTAACAGACGAAGAGCTCAAACAACAATATGGCATACACCTCGCTACGAGGCTTGAGGCAGATGGGGATGGTAAGGAGGCCAAGTGGGCCGATATTGACGATGACGAGGATGATTGGGCGCCGGAGACGATCGAGTGGAATGATGGAACAAAGATTACGCTTCCACCAACCGATACTGCTTCTATCCATGCGCAAGAACAAGCTGCAGCTTTGGTATCGCAACAGAAACAGGACGAGGAGGCGATTTCAAAAATGTCTTCACCGAAACCTACCACCATCGTCGGACCAAATGCTACAGTTCTGAAACTCGGTTCTACCGCGCAGCTAAAGGCCGGTGGATTAGTACTCAAGGCTCCTTCGGACAAGCCGACATTAGTTGCAAAGCCATCTGCTCCAACGCCTGTAAGGTCGCCGTGGGCCTCTTTACCGCCAGTCGACAAGGTTCCCCCTATACCAATAAATCCTCCTTCACAACAACCTACCTCTCGGTTCGAACAGAGTGACCGCCGTGGTTCTGAAACCGTGCCTCTGTCCGCTGCTGTGCAAATTGCAGCTGATTCCTTTACTCGGACAAGACGCGACACCCCAAACGGCAATCCAGGACAGTTGTATAATTCTCAGTCTGGCCAATATGAACCTGTCAACGGTGGTAGACGTGGCTCAATGCGCAAAGAGCAGAACTTTAGACCTCCAGCATTGCTCCAGCGGCCAGCGAACATAGACCAGCATGGTCCAGCGGAGCCATCAGCTGCTTTTCAGACTCACCGAAGCCAACAAGATAATGGCATGTGGGACCGAAGAGCTTCTTCAACATTTAGTGGCGATAGTGGGCCTCGTGATCGACGAACCTCCATGAGTAAAGGTTCTGATCAATCTCGAATTCCGAACGATATCCTTCAGCAGCGACGAGAGTCAGAATCTTTGCAATCGCCTTTGACTCCCGGATCTGTCCAGGCCAAACTTTCTCATCGTGACGGCTCACAGCCGCCACTAGTGCCTCATTCACAACAGTTGAATGAAGGTAGCCTAGCGTCGGGATCACCGCAGCAATCTAAGAGCTCACTTGCAGGTAACACAGCAGCGCCTCCTGGCCAAGACGAGTTTAACGCTCAGAAGCAACTCATGCGAGAGAAGCGTGAAGCGGCAATCAAGCGAAAGAAAGAGCAGGAAGAAAGGGAAGAAGCCGATAAAAGGGAGAGAATTAGGATAAAGATGGAATCATTGGGAATGTCGCCGCTTACAGAGAGGAAGGAATCTAAGAAAGAGATCCTGAAAGAGACGGAACACCTAGACATCGAAAATAAGCAAATCGAAAATAAGCAAATCGAGAAGAGAGAAGTCGAGGTAGACAGGCCCGAGGATAAAGGGTTTGAGGCTGAGGAACCCGAAGTCAATGAAGTCGAGGAAAAGAAGGACACTCTTACTGAGACCGTTCCAGCCCAAATTAGGTCACAAGGCCCTCCCACGAGTGCTTCTTGTTCACCCCCGAAGCCTCCTGTTCCTGATGCTTCTGGGGCGCCTAAACAATATGGTATGATGAAAGTTCACGGCCCTCCGTTGACTAATGGGATACCACCAGGTGAACGGCCTTTCACCGAGAAGGTCAAACTTTCTGGGCAACATGTCTCGCCGCCTCAGCATGAAACTTTACCCAAACCAGCCGAGGTGATAACACCAATGGTCAATGGAGATCGAGACGTAAGCAATCAGCATCCAGAGCCTCTAATTCCGAAGTCACCTATCGCCAGGAACCAAGATCTCCGAGCACCAAGGCAGCAAACATGGAAGAGCGTACAAAGCGAAGCCGACAAATTTTCGGGCTGGAATGGTGCAGGCATGACGACTCACTCCTCCCCAGTAGGTAATCTCTGGGGTCCACCTGCTAATCAGAATGCGCTTGGTAATGGAACCTTTGACCGAAATGTACAGAGGCCACAATCGAGACAGCCACCGTATCAAGAGCATTACATCTCGCCAGTCCCTCAACCAATAGGACCTCCGCGACACCTGCAACGGCCGCGTGAATCTCAGGAATCAAACCGAGTGCAAGAGATGGCTTCGGAACCTGTGGTAGAAGATTTTCAAACAGTCCCATCATTCCCATCATCAGAAGCTCCACCAGCAGTCCCAAGAAATCGTCCAGATCCCGCAGATCAATTGGCGAGCAGAGAGCAACCGCTGAAGCCTTCGCATTCTAGTCCTACGTTACAGCCGAAGTTGCAACCCATTGGTGATCAACTACCACGAGGACCGGATCAGCAGAGATCAACCTTAGCTGCGTGGGGCAACTTTCATGCTACGTCAATAAGGGATGATGCCGAAAAGAGGAATCAGGCTGCCCAGGCAAATGCAGCACGACTTGCAGAGGAAGCTCGGACAGGTGTGCGACATGAAATTCAACTTCCTGTTATGAACGAGACGTGGCGCCAGATCAAAGTCGATGATCAAGCTAATCAGCGCAAGGTCGTCAGTGTTGCAAAAGAATTGAGTGTCCCAGGCTCTGCGGTTGGGCCCTACATGAATGGAGATGCCCGAAGTATGCCATTTGGGGGTTCTTCGTTTATCAGTGCCACTAATGGCGCAGGTCGCAGCTCCCGTTTCTTCCCTGGCGTAGGACAAGGCATGCATGGACAGACTCCGCGTGCTGCAAGCTACACTCTGGGCTTCAATCGATCTCCATCACCTCCGCCTCCTGAGATTGGTACTCATCCAGCCTATGCCCGCGATCAGGACCGTCCGGTAGTAAATCTACCTTTCGCGAAACCTAAGCCTAAGGTTAGACTTCCTCCGTCATTCATTACGCCAGTACAGCCCCCAATGGCAGAGGTGCACGTCATGCCACTGAGAGCCGTCTCGCAACCGTTAGTGAACAATCCTACATGGCAGGACAGATTCAATGGACTGCTGGGTGTCAAGAAGCCTTCGCCTGAAAGAAAATTTGCTCATGTTGCTGAGTTTTCATCGACCAAGGTCGCTCTTGAAGTTCCCTCGGCTCAAATTTCCGCCGCTGTTTCTCTTCCTCCCCAGGACGAGACCGTCATTATAATCGAAGAACCCGTGACTTCAAAGGACATGGAGGATGAGGAGGCTTTATTCGAAACTCGCGAATTTGGAGATCTTCCTGTTATCAAAATCCCTACACAGGTCCCTGAGACAGGATGGCAGCCCGCGCGACCACCAAAGAGCCGAGGCCAGTCTAACAAGCCCACTAAGCCGGTTGAAGCCTTGAGCAGAGACTCATTCGAAGAGAAAGCCGATAAAGTCTCTAATGGTATCTTAATATTTGTGTACATGCCTGGTGCGGCCCCGCAGACTCGGAAGCCTAAGACCATGCAGATGTCACACGGCCATGCGCCGAATAACCGCACACAACGTCCTCGACACGTTTCAGGTCCTCCAAAGACTGGAAAGCCTTACAAGCCGAGGGACAGCTCTGCAACTTATAGCTCTGCAAAACCGGCTCCCAACGGAGTCCAGAGGAGCCCAATGCAGAATGTCCCCTCTTCGTCTCCGAGAACTCCATTTGGCAAGAATATAAACACCTGGAGTGCTCGTGTTGCAGGGATGGCACAGTGACACTGTTTCCAAGCAGTTCTACGCTAGTAGTACGCCCAGATTTACTTCCGCTGCAGAGACCTCCGTAGCGGTCTATCCAGCAACATCGCATAACAAGATCCGATGCCATGTGTGCCACCCTTCGAACACAACGTCATCTCATCAGTTAGCCTTCCACTTTTCCAGTCTACCCAATTCATCATCCACCGTTTCCTTATTCCCTCACTTTACGCAGTCTCTTGTTCTCCTCAAGATGCACATAAACATACCCGACAAAGAATCCTCGGGAATTATCAGCGAGCGTTTTCGGATTGTTTGCTGTGGGCTACCTGGGGTTGGCTCGGGCGCTTTGATGGCTTTAGATCCACACAACAATACTTTTCGCTTCCAATCCATCAGTTTGTACTCCTGTAGCTAGGTGTGTTACCTTCAGAGATTACAAGCTGGGAAGTTTATCTTAGGTTCAATCGAATATTGCATTTTAATCAGAATACGCTCGTGTCGTGAGGTCGTTGTGGGGATTAATTTCTTTTAGTCGTGCATCCGTCTTCTAAATCACGAACGTTTCTTTGGTTCAAAGTATACAAAATCTGGGACGGCCAAATCTCTTATATACCCTCACACATCCTCTTCTTGTAACCCACTTCAACCCATCCCCCCCCTTCCCCCCCGCCAACAACTCACCAATCCCCACACCCCCTGATTCTTCCCAAAACCCCACCCCCCAAAAAGCCAAACATATTCCCCCGATCTCTCACCCAAACCCCTCCCATCACCTTACCCAACGATACCAACCCTCTCTAATTCTAACAACGATATCCGTGACACCCCCCTGGGCACCGTACGTTTCGTATACCTACATTTATCATAACATACTATCAGGATGATTGTGTATATTAGGTGGTCTAGCTGGTGGAAGGGGGATAGGGTGGATGGGTTGATCGTGGAGGTTGGAGGGGTAAAGGTGTGGGGTGGGGTGTTGAAGGTTTCGAAGGATGAGGCGGTAGAGGTGGTGGTGGTGGGGACATCCTCGAAAGGCAGGTGGGTGTTCGTAAAGAAAAAGAACCTAGGGGAGTATTTGACGTTTTGGGGACTGGGGAATTTGGGAGCCTTTGGGTGTGATTGATAGAGGAGAGGGGGGGGGGGGGGGGATGGAAAAGATTAGTCCGGGGCACGGAAGGAATTTCCGGTTTGATAGAGAATGGGAAAATATTACAGGATAGGGGAAGGGGGTTGGATGGTTGACTGGCTTTCTTTGCTAAGAATGGCGAGGACGATAGAGGGTACATTAATTGGTGAAGATAGTCCATAAGGGGGAAATACAGCCCGGCTCAAGAGGGTGGGTGTCGTAAGTCTGACTCCAGTCCCCAAAGAACTTCGCTCCTAATCACATCGATATTCAGGACGGCAGCGTTAAGTGAATAATTTTAGGGGTATCAATGTTCTTCTGATTTCCTAGCGTACAGAGCTTTCAAATCTATAGCAATAGCATATCACCAATTCCACGTCCTCGACGAAGCAGTAAAGACCGGCGGTTTCCACTGCAAGCGCTCCGGCTCGATCCTACGCTTCCCCTTGATTTTCTCTTTCAGCTTTTGTTTTTCTTTTTGTTGGAGGACGGCGTTTGTGAGGACGATGACGTGTTGACCTTTCTGATGGGGGTGTTAGAGGCAGTCCCGGAACGAAGTGTATATGAGGTAGATTCTAGGGCTGTGAAGGGTATGGAATAACGGAGTGGGGTGGGAAGACAGCTCACCGAGTATCGCAGCATATTCAAATTCTGCAACGTATGCAACACATCCGCTGTCGTCATCGCGCTCAGCGCTCCTATCTCCTCGACGCTGATCTCCGGCCCCCGGCTCTCCTCCGTCAACACATCCACGACCGTTTCAGCCCAGTATGCGCGATACCCGAGCAAGCCCAAATCACTCAAAGGCTTCTCCGGGCTTCCTAGCTTCCCTTCCCGCTTGCTGAGCTCGTAGCTAAAAGCTATCAAGAGTCTCCCGAAACCCTTACGTTGATATTGTGGGAGTGTAAGGATGCACGCCACATTGTAGCCCTCTGCGGACTCTTTTTCTTTGCTGAAGTAGCCGACTAGATGGCAGCCGTGGGAGTCACGGGTTGTCATGCAGTAGAAGAGAAAGGGGTCTACGTCGTAGTATAGGGTCTTGTGGTCAAGGAAGAGTTTGCTTAGAAGACATAGATTGCGGCACCAGCGCCGTTGTCTTCGGCCGTCGATTTCGAAGAATGAGACGTTGTCGTCGCGGTAGATTTCGTTGCCGGGTGGATGCAGCAAGGTGCATTTGGCGCGGTGTCTCTCGAAAGAAGTGACATTTTCGGAGTAGCTGAGACAGAATTCACAGATGTGGACCATGTCGGCAGCGGTGTAAGATGAGGGGTAGGGCGAAAAGTACCAGGGTTCCATTTCGTGCTGGCCCATTTGGATACGGCCAAGGTTTCGGACACGGGAGATTTCCGTTTGATTCTGAGTCAGGCTGCCGCCGGTGCGGAGTTTCTCGATTTCTTCTTCACGGGAGTATGGGGAATGAGGCGGAGCTGAGGCTTTGGCGGCTGCCGCAGCGTCTTGGATGTCGACGAGGTCAAGATCGGAGTCCTCGGGTTTTGGGGTTCCAGTAGTGAGTTCGGGAGCAATAACAGCTATCGAGGAGTCGCTGCCGGGGCGATTTTCTTTGCCGCCAATCAGAGATGGCCGGACAGCCTTCCCTTGCGCATTGCCGGTGGTCGAGGCTAACTCGGGAGTAGCTGAGCTTTTACGACTGGTAGTCGATGGTCTGGGTCGTTTCTGACCAGCAACGGCCTTTGGAACGGTCGCAGCTTTGGGGGCAGCAGACGCGGACTTTTGGCTTTTCTTACTTGGGGCTTCGGGGAGGGGCCATTCAACTTCTTGCGTGAGGTCAAGGCGAGAAGCAGGTACCCATTCTTGAGCGTATTAGATAGGACTGGGAATCTTGAAGACTTTGAAGGTCAGACTAACCATCAAGACGCTTGTTGAATTCTTCATAGTGAACACTACCCCGTAGTTAGAATAGCCTTGAACGGAAACCGAGGGCAGAATACTAGTAGACAGGCTGTCCCTTCTTGCTTTCTATGGATAAAATTTCCGCTTTGCGTTTCTCGCCATCCTAAGGTTTATGTCATTTTAGCAACATGTCGTATCAGGCGGCTGTTGCACAGCGCGCTGGAGCTCTAGTTTTCCGGATTCTTCACAGATAAGGGGCTGATATGGAAGATAGAACACGCAGTATAAAATGGATAGAAGCCAAAAGTGCAGAAAGGAAAGACTACTCTCAGGGACAGAGAAGACGGCGAACAATAAGCGAGCAGTACAAAATATAAGTCGAGCTCACCTTCTCCACAAATGCCTTTACACCGATCCTATCAACTAGGTGAGCGATTTATTTAACTCTTTGGAGCTATGCGACAACTATAAATCCCAATTTAGTACATACCTCAAAGTGCTGAGTGTCGCAATTCCCTTCTCGACCGGGTCAGGCGTGCTGGTGCGATCTTGCGATGTATCTCTAGGTGCCATATTTTTCGCACAAATCCGTGGAATTAAAATCGAACTACTGTGATGAAATATTCGCGATGTAGATTGTTGTTGATGGGTTCATGCCGGCAAGGTCCGCGGGTGATGTTGCTCGCGTCGGGGGTGGCGTTTGAAGATTATCTACATCTTTCATAACTTTGGCTTTATGGTGTTAAATCTCACCACAAAGTAAAATCAAACTCTCCAGGTGAAAGATTCCCATCTGGACGGCGGAAAAGCATGAAATTACAATCGTCGGCAAGACTGGGAGATGTCCAAGGTTCGTTTGCTTTGAACCCAAACTGCTTCCACCTTTGAACAACGCACTCCTCCAACCCTCTGAACATCCGATCCTATACCCGGGACGAGGGCAATTTTGGAACAAGTGCTACTGACTGCTCTAAATTCCATCTACTTCTACTGGAGATAGTGATCTAATCTCTGGATACAGGCGTTCTACAAACCGTACCGCGCACTTGTTGACTTCCATTGGCGATCAGTCCATTTACCTGGGATGATGTCGGCAGCAAACAATAAGGACCTCCGCATGTCCTACAAGATTGGTTATACCAAGGTGGGCGTTATAAACTTTGAACCTTACAAATCCAACCTTCTCCCACTATGGAGGTTTCACAACGCCGAGGCCGCTACAAAGTCTTGCCAGAACCTGTGGGAGATATTCCTCGATTACGATGAGCGAGGTGATTTCGTGGGGATGGACATGACGCGCAATATTATGCAGATGGGTATCATACGGGCGAGGAGGTATGTTAACTACAAAGGTGGGAGAGAATACGATGACGAGGGCAACATCCTTCCAAAAAGTGAATGCCATGAGGGGAAGAAAGAGATGGAGATGGCTGTTCGATTATTCCAGAGGCACTTAGCTCTTGCGGAGACACATCCGGGCTATAATGCGAAGAAGAAAGTATTTGTGAGAGAGAAAAGGGCATGGAATAACGAACGGCGAATAGAGGATGCTAAAGCAGTAAGAAGGTGGAAATACGCAGATTCAGGGATTGACAAGGAGGGACAGAAAGAACAATACAGCCGAGGGAGGTAACTCGGGATATGTGGGAAAGGGTTGATGGCACTGCAGCCAGTGCATGCCGAACGAAATGCTCCGCACCTCCTCCACCCTCCATGCCGCTCAACACCTGTTATTATGGCAAACGCTAAAGCGCATGCGAGCTCTCGTCATTGTGGAACGGAAAGAAAATCAAATCACCAACGATCTACAAACATCTCTTTACCAGGTCAACATGCCCTAACCTCACACGTCTTTTATGTTCTTAGTAGCTATTTGAAGAGCTCTCGGAATATTTGTCCATATCTTGAGAGCCGATCTGCATTGCCTCCTCTATTTCCGCAATCCTTCGTCCGAGGACTGAAATAAACTATTCAAGGCGACCCTTCGTGCCCTGATATTCGTCCTTCTAGCACCTGCGTCCGCTGGTCTCACACTGTAGGTGTGTGCCACTTCCCAAATATCGGAGCATTGCAACAAATTGTCGCACAATTCTTTGCCGCAGCAACCTTATCGCGTCGTTCCTCCATCTCTCACCATCGGCAGAGCGCTTGATACGGTACAGTTGAATAACAGCAGTTACAGCTTTCGTGTAGCTGGCGCCGTTCGACTTCGAGGCCAAAGCACTGCAAGTCGTGGATCTGATGTGAATCAGGAATTATGTCACGAATTGTACGGACTCCAGGATTCGCTTGGCAGAATGTCTGGCAACATTTAGATTCTTAAGAATCTGAACACAGCCGCCGAGGGTCGGCAAAAAAAGTCGTTGGACACACCAAAATAAGCGATCCTCACCAAAACGCATATCAACCTGTGGAGAAGAGTTCTAAATTTCAAATGCTTTACACTCATGACTGCAGTCCGAAATCATGCTGATCTACATGTTAGATGCTTATGAGTTTTTCATGAGTTTTGGATAAGTTCTTAGAGACAAATACTTATGGATTGAGGTAAATTTTGGTGGGGATCAACTTTGGTGTCCAACGACTTTTTTTTGTCGACCCTGGCGCAGTCGTACTGTTCCCAGTGGATAAAACACACTGGCGCTGAAGCGGAAATGAGAGTTCGTCGTCTTTAGCGGTTTCAAGGGAAGAGTTGATTCTCGACTCAGATACTATTTCAATAGGGAGATTGCGTGGTCTGGGTCGAGTAGGAGCCCGCGATAACAGAAGGTTCGATTCAAGCACTCTTAGTGAATGTAGCGATGGGAACAAAAGCAAGTGGGCAATGAGATATGTTGTTCGGTATACTATGATAACTGCTAAGGATAGACGATAGAACGAGGTGGTCCTATACCATACAAAACTGAAGAATCGCTATAAGGTCTCCTCGTCGGGCGGAGAAGGAAACAGATTCATAATTAGAACACGTTTCGCCACAGATGAGGAAGCAGCCATATAAAATAGCCTCTTTCTTCTCTTTAACACCCACACAACTGTCGCTGCAGGATTCATACAACCTAGCCTCAACAACGGTCTTCTTGACTCAACAATTACAAAGCATGAACCATTCCATTCCGTCGGCACTGCTCCCCGGCTCACACGACTCACCAAGCTTTAGAACTGCAAATAAGACCACTTCGTTCCCATATCATACCAACCTCAAATCCTATACCTATCCTTTCCCATTGACTTTCTCTCCCACTATCTCAGGCCCGCCATATCCATGCATCTACAGCAAATCAGCCACAGGTTCTGCCAACGCCAAGAAAACAGCTGACTCACCGCCTCTGCAAACTTGACCCACTCCTCCACCCCCTTGACAAAAGGATCATCTCCTTCCGGCATAGCCTCATGGCCCCAAATAACCAGCTCTTCAAACGACGCAACATCTTCCAGCACCTTCGCTTCCTCTTCTTCCTCGTCGTCATCTTCTTCTCCACCTCCTCCTCCTCCTCCTCTTGCCCCAGAGTCTTTCCGCCTCTGCTCCTCCTCACCACCCACAGGCCCGTTCGGCGCCTCCCTAACCACCTTGCCCTCATACCCCTGCGGCACTCTAACCTCCCGCCCTTGTAGCCTCCGCCCGCGGAAGTAGGATTCTAGTTTGCCATCTGCCAACCACCCCATATATCATCAGCCGTTCCACTCCTGCGCTCTCAAAACTAGATTTTTGTAAATCCATCATGAGCGGTGATTGCGAAAACACGAACCTCCACCCCTCCTAGGATCCCAATACCTTTTCGACGCGTCTACGGGCCCGTCATGGTGGATGTGGCAGGGGAGGAGGTTGGGCGTGCAGGTTTTGTCGGCGATGGTGGGAGAGGGTTTGAGGGCGAGCATGTTTGGTGGTTGGTGTGATGTGGATCAAAAGGACAATTGGAGGGAAGGCAGGCCGTCGCAGGTTGATAGTGGGAGACGTGGATATTTCGTGTGCACGTGAATAGGTGTCCAATCGAGATGGTCTGGACGCCTTTTTACGAAGACCATTCAATCTTGCTAAACGACCAAACTAAGGCGTAATCTAAAAAGAGAAAAATATGTGAACTTTCTCCCCAACAGGCTGTTAGATTGTTAGACTCTAATATCTTTGAAAGAGATTTGCATAAGGTACTCACGAATCGAACCTGGTCTCCTGCGCTTTGTCATTGACAAGCAGAACTGTAGATTTAGTTAGCGCAGGCGTTATGTCGAACACGTGGAACACTAACACCATGACCACTAGACCATTGAGGAGTTATTATCCCTTTAACCGCTGTCGGGAGGCCCCTTTTAGCGTATTCGCTTAGTCCACCAATAGAAACCATATAATATCACCCTGAACTGATTTATTGATGCTATTCAGATGCTATTGTGATATGTAGCCTAACAAGGACCATTTCTACATAGGGAGATATCACAGATATCACAGCCAAAGATAGAACGCTTTCTCCGCTTGCTATCACCTAAATTTAATGTAATTTCACCGAGAACTTGTCGTTTTCTAGGCCTGGCTGTTAAGCCTATCTCCTTGCACCCACGGCAGTCCTCAGGGCTCTTTCTTTTGCAGATTTGATGATCTTCTTGTTACGAGCGTGCCCAGCCTTCTACTGGAACGCGCGTCCTTTGAGCGGGCCTAAGGCCCTATCGGGCTTAGCGCCCCCCTTCCTCCTGTACATATAGCCTTTGCACCTCGATAGACCTTGCTCTTTAGCTTTGAATCCTCGTTTACCTCGTTTACCCTCGGTTTACTTGTACCTCTATGACTTGCTCTAGGCATGGTCCTAACACTTCTAAACGTATCATTGAACGTTCAAATTGCAGGCCCAATTGACGTTCTTTTTCGCTTTAGAAACTGCCTTTGAGAGCCTGCCTGAATAAGACCTGTAGCCAGAGCCGTTCTGAACCGCTATGAACAGTGTATTTAGCCTTCCTTGAAACATCTGAATGCAAAGAGAGTTTGTAGGCATTGATAATGCTGATTTCAATCAAGAACTCGTACAAGGCTTTGTGTTCTTCTGATCTACATCGACGGTTGTACATATATATGCGTAGGTATATTGACCCAACTGACGTTTGAAGGCATCTGAATAGGCTCAAATCGATCGCCTACAACAGTGATAGGACGCAGGTTAGGACGATCAGTTCCTAAATCAGTTGAATCAGGTACTACATCGCAGGAAGGCATTCTTATCGAGGTGGGCAAGAACAATAGGGGGCTTTGTTGATATTGTTTCTATTTACAAGAAATAACCTTTTTAACCGAGCTTACCACATGTGGTTAGGGTCAACCTTAAAAATTAACCGAAGGCAAACAGTGGTTAAAGGGATACCAATCTACAACAATAATGTAAATATAATGGATTCCATAAAAGGAAGACATCGGTCTTGAACAACGTTTCAAAAGACTTCTAGAACTGGACCGCGATACGGATTATTCTGACCGATTTTCTTGGTGCCAAGAAGGACTTTGGTATGAGAAACTTGGTCGTAAAAATCACGAAGAAGATTCCGACGGTTCTAATTACCACAACGCTCAATTTACCTCAATAGCGACTTCAGAATATTGCAGATTTAAGTAGAACTGTTTTCGTGAGAGGCCGAGAAAACCCCGTCAGTATACCGCGGTCCTCAGAACGCAGGCGCCAAATGGGATAGTCGCCATCCGCCAAAACACCCCTCCACGACACATTAATAGCTTTCGGAGGTCTAATAGAACAGCGTCCTACCCTAGACGAGGTCGCCAACGAGCGCGCAAAGCTACAAGTTTGCAGTACGCCTTACCTAGTCGTCTTCTTCCAACAGAAAGGCTCTGCTGTGTTAAACAGTTCCTTACCACCAAACGCTACCAACCACGCCGCATCTTTCATCTGGTTCAACTACAAATCCCGTTTCCTAACTAGACGGAGTATATTACTGTGCTACTCGTACGTGTCGTTAGGCAGGCATGATAATATTAATGACGTGTGCGTCTCTTCTAGGTTTGAAAATGAATCTAGAGATAGACTGAAGCCTTTGTAACAACTCGGTTCAAGTCTTTGGGCATTCGATGCAATGGCCATCCTGTTCGCGTCACTTGTCTTGAGCTACGTGGTGTGGGCCAGTTCTGCCCAGGCCAATACATTCTTATCCAATTCATCTACAGCACCTCTACCACCCAGCGAGGACCCATACTACACTACACCTCCCCATTACGAAGATACGGCTTTGGGTGCCGCGCTCAGGGTCCGTAGCGCTCCAGGATTAGCAAACGTCGTCGCCAGTTGTAGCGCGGCCTTCAATATTCTATACAGGACGACGGATAGCAACTGCAACCCGGCCTGGGCTGTCACCACGCTATATGTCCCACAGCCAACTTCCTCAAATTCTTGTATAGTATAAACCAAGACTTCTCTTTTTCCCGTCCACCTTATTCTCCTTGCCATCCTTTTATATTTTGTCAGCGCGAGTCTGAGCATGTCGGGGAAAAGAAACGCCTCACTAGAAGTCTCGTTCGAGAACGACAGCAGCATGCCTCCACAGGGATCTTACCTTCGAAGTTTTCCGCTCTATAATACATGCTGTATAGAATCGAAGCAAACAGCAATACACCTCCGTCATTCACATTTCCACCCAAGACTAGCACGGGGACTGCAAAGAGGCGAGCTCAATTGATCGTAACTTGAAGTTGGCGGATCTATCTCCAATGTTCACCATCGAGTTCTCACTCGGTGGAGGTGCCAAGACACGCGCTTGGATGCTTTAGGAGATAAACGGTCTTCTTAGACTTGATGCATTCGCCTTCTCCTTTCAAAATCTATTTCTGCCTAAGAGTTCAATCACCAAAGCTGAACCTCGCCAGTGTACAACACAACCTTGCCGCCATACTTCTCCTTGGTGGCCGTGGTGAGCACTTGAAACATGCCATTTACAGAATCGTCAACCTTAGTGGGAGCCTCCTCCATCCCGAAGGTCCGCGCACCCTTGTTACCCATTTCGGTCTGGACGAAGCCAGGGTCCAAGACGAAGGTGTTGAGCCATTCGTCCTCGGCGTTGATCCTAACACCGTACCAATTCACCACGGACTTGGATGCTCCGTACGAAGCATTCGGTACCGGAGGTTGACGCCTGCCATGCCATGATCAGTTTCAAGAGTCCCATCAAGATGTTTCTTTTGTTTCTTTTGTTTCTTTTGTTTCTTTTGTTTCTTTTGTTTTTTGACTTACCCAAGAGCGCCGGCCCCGGAGCCCATAGGGGCAAAGATAGGCTTATTAGGCGATTTCTGCAGCAGATCGCGCGTGGCTTGGTATAGCGATACTACGCTAAGCACGTTGATCTCGAGATGCTCCAGGATTTCGGCTCGCTTAACCTCTTTTACCAAAGGGTGGGACCTCGCGATGCCAGCGTTGGCGACGACGATATCGAGGTGGTCGACCCCGTGCTTCTCCTGGAGTTGCTTCACGATGTCGAAGGCGTCCTGCTCGACCGCAGCGTCGTACTTGACCACGATCAGACTGCTACCCTTGCCCTTGGGCAGGTCGGCAAGCGCCTGGGAGGTCGGATGGCCCGGGTCACGATTGGCGGCGATGACAGTCTATTGTGGTATTTAGCCTCACTCTACACCACAGCCCACGGGTCGGATGGAAAACCTACGTGGTTCGGCTGCGCAAGAAAGCGATTGACGAGCCCCTGGCCCAAACCACGATTCCCACCCGTAACCAGAACGAAGGTTGGCGCCATTATGCGTGAGAAGATGCGTGAGTGTTAGTAATGGGTGAGTTTGAGGTTTGCTTGTGGATGGGAGTGAGGGAGAGTGAGAATATATCTAAGTAGTTGGTGTGTAAATGATTTTTATATCCATAGGGGCAGGTGAAACTACTGGGTCAGGCTGCCGCTTAGACTATCTTCTTACGATGACAAATGTCCGCGATGAAAAGTGTCCGCGATGACAAACCCATCGAGACTTTGCTTGTATTTGTAATTATGCGGTAGCATTATGCTGAGAGGCAATAAAGTTTTGATCCCTGACATATATCGTAACCTGTTGCGGCCCCAACAATGCCGTCTCTTTAGATCCTTTCTCTTTAGGAGAATCTGCCCCTTATATGCAGTTCATACAGTTCATACAGTGATCTTTGCCCGAATATGCAGCCCTTTCCCTAAGATCCGCCATCAAAGTGAACTTTCATCGCTGAATCATCCTCCTTTTCAGAATATCTCTTCTAGCAATAGTAGTTGCATAGCAGCCCACTCAACCCCTTTTTTTTTTCTTTGGCAGGCAAATACAGTTTGTGAGAGTTCAGTGTTTTCATGTGTCTTTTTTTTTGACCATTTGGCGTCAGAGCACTCGAGGAGACCGGTTTTCATGTCGATTGCTTTCATGTTCGGATTGCTTTTCATGTTCAAAAAGCTCTTCCTTCGCCTTTATGATTCTATTTTTTTTTTGGTGATTTTGAGTATGTTCTACGGACGATGTTACTGTCTTTCCGGTCGGTCCCTAGTTTTCCTCCTCTTTGGGATCGAGGTTAGGGTCGTTGTGGAGAGGTTTGTTTCTGGCTGAAGCATTTGATGTTCTTGTGCTTCGAATATGTTGGAACGTTCGGGATATGTTGTTTTGATAATAGGGGTATGTTCCTGCGATCGCAGAATTTTCAACTGCCCCCTGAACTTTGGTCTTAGTAGGTGTGCATGATGTTGATTCCCCTGAGCTGGGGGGAATTTCTGCGGTAAGGCTGTGTTTGTAGGGGTTTACAACCTGCTACGGAATACATACATAGTAGGTAACTTGGAAGCTGCTGACAGACTGCTAATATGTAAATCAAATGTTGACAATCTGCTGTAGTCAAAGCCTCGGAGGCTTACCACTAATATGTTGTAATTAATGATATGTGCTAACAGACTGTCAGCAGATTCTATTCTACCACCAGGGGATAAGCGGCTAAGCATAACCGAGACTTCCCCGCCAGGATAGGAAACATCGAAAACTGTTCTCCTCGATTAAAGAGTATTATGAAGTTCGAAATGTTTTTTTTTAAGACTGTAAGATCGATGCATCGATCTTGTTGTCGAAGTTTTCAACCTAGAAATCATTTTATTGCTTATGATGTCGGAATTTCAATACATTCAATTTTGAAAGAACAAGATCAAATTTCTTTAAAATATGTAACGTGACAGTGTTTTCTGAAAATCAGATTACGAACATTGATGATGCACAATTAATAATGCATACATAACTTATCATGTTCATCGCATCACATTCAGCTCGTTAAACTCTTAAATTCTTCGACGTCAACGTTTACAATTTTGTACACAGCGTAATCGATTTCTTTTGCAATTCATGTTCGACCGTTGTAATAAATTGCTGAATTGACCAGTGCGTACTTCGTAACGCACTGCATACAAACCGATTCGAATCGTGTCGCTTACTGTACTGCACGAGTACACTTGATCCGTGTGTAATTCAATTATTATCTTTTTCATTTAAACCGGCTGTCTTTCATGAAACCACAGCTGTTTAAAGAACATACAGATGCAACGTTTTTATGAAAAATTCTTGTTTCTACAGAACTGCAGTACAAAACCCTTCTAAAACCATGTTTGACGAATTGCATACTGCCGGCGAGGTACCGATCTGAAAAAGTGCGGGGCGAGCGCGGGGGTCCTGCATGAAGATTAATGAGCTGGCGAGGCTTTTTCTTACCCACGATAAGGAAAAATGGAGGTGGACGGTGTGGGTTATCTGCATTGGAGAAGCTTATATAGAGTCCTCAGGGTCACACAACGTCCTTCTGTTTCAGTACCAGTTCATTGCTTTACTTGGGTGTTGCTTTAAGCAAAAAAAAACACGATGGGTGTTGGTTGTGTTTGGCTGCTGAGCTTCCTCATAGCACTCGCTATTGCTACGTCCAGTGACCTGCCCTTGAAGCTTGAAGTGAAGATTGCCCTTAACTCGAGATCGGCAAATGTGCACCTCTCTAAAGCAGATCATTCTGCATACCCTTTCACCGTGACATACGGCGCGTGCCACTCGTCAACTGGCCAGCATGAAGCCCACCACACCATCTCCACAGTACACGAACAAGGTACAGACCGCCTGGTGTGGATCCTTCCCGAAGACATAACCACCAATGGCTGCCTTTCTGCTTGGTCTGCACGGCATGAGCTTGCTGGGCGCAGTGAGCCTTTGAAGGTCAACAAGTATAGCAGGCAGTGGATGAAGAAGAGAGAGTTGGACCAAGGGACGAGGTTGAGTAAGCGTGCCAGCATCCCCATGACCAACGCAAGTGGCATTGATGCTGAGGGCCCTTGGTTCGATGGGGTTGAGTTGTTGAAGGAGAATGAGATTAGCAGTGTCAATGTCCAGCAGGCAAAGGCGAAGAGTATGTTCGATTTTGGGAGAGCATTGCAGACCACGTGAGCATAATACTGATCCGCTGAATGCAGGGATTGCCATTGTGGGAGCTGGCATGGCTGGCTTGATGACGTTTGTGGGTAGAACTGCTTTAACTGGCATCCGCAACAGCGTCTCTAACCGTCTCGCAGCTGTGTCTGAACATGAGTGGCTTCCACAATTTGGAATTAATAGAAGCCGGCCAAAGACTTGGAGGGTAAGCAGCTGGAATGGCCAGCGAGGCGAGTATATGAGCTAAGCGTCGATCTCAAGGCGCGTTCACACAGCATATTTGGAAGGTGGTCCGTTCGACTATCAGTACCAAGAAATGGGACCCATGCGCTTCCCGGAGACAATCCAATATGCAGGAACAAACGAGACGCTGCCAGTTAACGACATGAAGCTCACCTTCCAGCTTGCCGATGCTATGAACGAGCTGAACAAAGGAAATACAAATTTCACCATCAACTTTATTCCTTGGATCCAGAAGAGCCCGAACGGGTTGTACTATTACAACGGAATCAAGAAGCCGAACGGCCTACCGCCAACCATCACCGAAGTTGGAAATAACAAAAACTTGACCGCACAGATCCCCGTTGACCCACTTGTTACCAATATCACAGACGCGGTGCAGAATGTGGCTTGCAATCCGAAAATCATGGCAGCCGCTGCGACGAACGTGTTTACTGCACACAAGGCATGGCTTGACACCGGCTTGGGAGGCCTCGGAGGCGACGACTGGTCGGAGTTTGCTTACTTTCACAACCACCTCAAGTACTCGCTCAACGTTACAGATCAAGCACTTGCATCGTCCGACTCGAGCGGAGACTCTTTCTGGAATACTATGTATGCTGCATTTGTTACACGCGAAGGATGAACCGCTGACGAATCAAACCAGCTACGAGTGCGAATATTTTTCAGCCACAAAATGGCGCACGATTGATGGGGTACGTCTCTGTACGACTCTTGCATGCAACGCATCCGTCACTTACTGGCATGTAGGGACTAAATCGACTGCCATACTCATTCTATCCACACGTTGGTCATATCACGACCATGGACCGCTCGATTGAGAGGGTGGAGTTCTTGCCCCAGAACAATCAGGTACGATTGTCATGGAAAAACAATCTCATGGACATTGCGTTCCAGGATGCGACTTATGACTATGCGATGATTGCTGTACCGTTCTCCAAGGTCCGAAGCTGGCGGTTCCCGAACACCTGTGAAATGAACCGAGCCCAGTGAAAATTACCTCCATTGCTGACTAGTGGCAGTATTTGATCCAACTCTCCAGGACGCAATTAGCGCTATGCCATACACCACAGTCTGCAAGGTAAGGCTCTCCGCCATGGCTTCCTGGTGTTGTCCAGTTCTCATCAGTCGCAGGTCGCACTCCAGTTCGGAACGCGTTTCTGGGAACACTACGAGAAGCCGATCATTGGCGGTTGTTCCACAACCACTGACATTCCAGGAATTGGAACTATCTGCTACCCCAGCTATAACCTAAATGCCACGGGCCCCGGCGTTATGTTGGCGAGCTATACGAGTGCGGACTTCGGTCTTCGGTTTGCTTCACTGACGGAAGAAGAGCATGTCCAGTACGTGTTGAACGCCATGATTGAGATTCATGGCTCTGTGGCGCGGAAGCAGTACACCGGCAAATATAACCGGAAATGCTGGGTCCTCGACCCGCTCGAGAGTGCCAGCTGGGCATCGCCGTCCATTGGCATGCACAAGCTGTACATTCCAGCTTACTTCAAGACTGAGAACAACGTCAGTTGAGTTGTTGGAAATCGTTATGAATAGCGCGCTGACGTCGGAACAGGTAATATTTGTTGGGGAGCATACCAGGTAAGTCATGCCACTTCTTCTGCAAGCACGACTCCCCAACATTATTCACAATCATCTTACTGACCGGCTTCAAGCTTCACGCACTCCTGGAGTAACTATCCCTCGAATTGAGTCCTGTCTGACGAATATAACCGTGCTGACTATTGTCTAGTTTCCTCCGCCCTGGAATCTGGCATCCGGGGAAGTGTACAGCTCCTGCTCGAACTAGGCTTGGTCGACGAAGCCAAAGCCATAACAGAGAGGTTCATGGCTCGCTGGATAAGTATATGATGTGGATGAACACGGTAATTGGAGGACAGGATGGTGTTATGTTATGTAAGAGACTCTGGCTAGCTCCGATGCATACAGTAGACATCACATTCATCTATAAATTGACGTCTCTTCCAGCCGTCCGTTTTATATCCATGGTATGACCAAGTAATTCAAGAATCTTCTTTTCTGTGCATGCGAGGACTTGATAGGTGAGTAGAAGAACTTGTTTCCGGGTTTACGTATTCCGTAAGTAAACCTCTCTTCAGGTTGCTCGCTGACCCCTGAGCCGACTTCCAGAGACTTATCCGATCCGTTGCTGCACTACATTGATTTTTTAGGTGCTCAGGAGGATATTCCATATGCCTGACGCCAATTGCTGATCACAAACCGTATATCATGCCTTTCTTCAGTCCTTCGTACTTGCACTCAGAGACACGCGTCTAAAATACGCTATTAGTAGCGTGTGCAGAAAGGTTGCGATTTCTTTGGCATCGCATTTCGTCGCGCACCCCGTCGATTATCGAATCAACGAAACCTCGATAATTTGAAAAGAATGAAGATGAACAGATTCAGTAACTTTCAAATAATCAAATTGTTCAAGGATTTTCAAAAACGAAGCACTTTTGATGAAGAAAGTACGATACGGTGGGGGATAAACGAGCGCAGTGATAGATGGACGTCGATATAGATGTAGCAAGTACAGTGGGATGAAAAAAACAGGGGAAACGGGGATAGCTTACTCGTAATAATAATTTTGACAGTGAACACATACATCTTACTCTGGCGGGGTTGACCAAGAAAATGGCAGACCAGCTAGCTGGGTACGCGGGTACGTTGGAGGTGGGACATTCCCGTATCAAAAAGCCTCAGATGCGGTGGAGGTGAAGATATCACATATGAAGGGACTACAGTACTGTACACAGTACCTTAGGTAGGTAGAGTCAAGCCATCGTATGACAGGAGCTGGCGGCTTGCGCGCCTCCATCCCGATGTAGGTGACGCTAGGTGGATTTGATACTAGGTCGCTTCCGTGGTTGGCTTATCTCGAATCTTGGTGAATAACGGCGATACTTTGACCGATTCGACCGAGAGACAGCCACAATATTCCTACACTTGTTTGCAGGCATGTTTCATAATCCTGGGCATGGAAGGGGTTTGTTCTGTTGCCAGAGACTGTTCGATGCGTCTTACCGATATCATCATTATATCAGACGAAAAGCAAACGAGCTTCTTCTCCATGTCCCAGATCAAGTCTTGGGCCTGGACCTACCACTAATTACTGAGGATCTACCGCACCACTAGTGCTGGGTCATCACAGCTTTCCAGCGCCACAGACAGCATTGCCAGCTGAAGTATTGATTTGATCCCGCCATAATGGGTAGGTGAGAGATGACTGGAAGCCAGATGGCGGATAGATTGCCAATGGCCAATAGTCCGTCTCAAAGGTGTCTCGCGGACGACGGTAAGAGCCTTGCACCCTGGGGCTTGTCATGTTTTGCGTTGCGATACATTTATAGGGGAGTCATGTCACTGTTCTTCTCCCACAAGCCCCTCCTCTTCTTATGAGCAGCTTTTTGGCCATTGTTAGTCCCTTTACAGAAAGATAGAAAGATGTCTTCTGATACCCAAAGACCACTCGTGGACGGCCATGCCGTTGGCGAGAGCGAGCTGCAAGCCGCTTCGGACGACTGGAATGCGGAGCTGAAGAAAGCGGAGTACGTAGCCAAATTCCACGGAGACGAATTGCTTGCGGACAAGCAAAACGTGGTGACTGGACTGTTGAATGATATACGCAATGTATTCACTTTTAGAAACGCCAAAGAGATCGGGACGGTTGGATGGAAAGCGTTCACAGGCAAAGGTCTCGATGTAAGCATTGCAGAAGTCGTTGCGTCGATGTTGCCACGCTGATGTTCGGTATGCCAAAAGGTTGTTGCAGCCGCCCAGCTTGTTTCATCGATGTCCAATGACAGCCAGAACAGATCCAAGGTGATAGAAAGTCAGGTCATAGGCAAGTACGAGAAGATGCTTCACCCGCCCCTCACGTATCTTGGTGATGCTTTCCAGTATCGTGCGGCCGATGGCAAGTTCAACAGTGTCCTACACCCGCATTTAGGCCAAGCTGGAGCTCCCTACGCCAAGACCGTACCATCAAAAACTCACCCACTGGGAGCGCTCCCAGATCCAGGCGACGTCTTCGATCGTCTAATGGCTAGACAAGAGGGTGGCCGTCAGAGTACGTCTGGATTATCAAGCATGCTCATCGACCATGCTACAATCATCATTCACGACATCTTCCGTACCAACGATTCCGACAAGAACATTTCAGACAGCTCATCATACCTTGATCTGTCTCCTCTCTATGGCTATACGGAAGAGATGACGCGCGAGATCCGCGACGACAATTACAAGCTCGGATTGCTGAAGCCAGACACTTTTGCAGAAGACAGATTAGTTCGGCAGCCTCCTGGAGTTTGTATTATGTTAGTCATGTACAATCGCTATCACAACTATGCTGCGACACAACTACGTCGGATCAACGAGAACGGCAGATTTCAAGTGCCTGCCATGTTTGGCAAGCCAAAGCTCGCAGCCATTGCAGAGCGCTGCGTGGACACTCCCCAGGAAGATGCAAGCTTTCGCAAAGCGGTGCATGAGTATCAAGCAGCCTGGGAAAAGTATTGTGACCAAGGTCAGGCGCCCTCTTCCGAATACGCCCAGGCGACAGCCAAGCTGCAGGATATAATCGACAAATGTGCCAAAAACTCCCTCGAGGTATTTAACTCGGTCAAAGCATTCAGGACAGCTTATGATGCGGCCTGGAACAAGCTTGATGACGACCTCTTCAACACCGCTAGACTGGAAGTACATCCATCACTAATGGCTTCGGTACGGTGCTGACTATGTGTAAAGGATCACTTGCGGTATGTATGTAAACATATCTATTCATGATTATCTCCGCGCTCTCATGGGCTTCCACCAGTACGACACAAACTTCACACTCGATCCACGCGTTGCTATGACAGAACACAAGAACGTTTCTCGCGGCATCGGCAACCAAGTCACCGTGGAGTTCAACCTATTATATCGCTTTCATTGCGCTATCTCGCAGAACGATGAAAGCTTTACTGAGGACTTCATGAAAGAGATGCACATCGACTATTTGGAAAATAAAGAAAAGGGGGAACTAGAGAAGAAGAAACAAGATAAGGCCACCAAGGCGAATCAAGACGAGGCTACCCAGGAACATAGAGAGTGGGATCATTCGAAGAGACATGAAGAAGCCATGAAACCTGAAGTTGCCTCTTGGGACCCGAAAGCGTTGTCACTAAACCAATTCATTGATCTCATGCGAGGTTCACGCAAGCCACCAAAGAAGCCCTGGGAGCGAGAGTTCGGTTTGAAAGACAAGGAACAATTCTGTTTCCAACGCAACTCTTTCACCGGACTTTTCGATGACGAGAAAATGATCTCGCAGCTTTGGAAGTCTATGGATGATCCCATTTGTCAGTTGTTTCTTCGGTCCTTGAATTCCTCACTAATAAGTGTGCCGCAGCGAATTTTGGTCCACGCAATGTGCCCAAGGTCCTCAGAAACGTGGAGCTAATGGGAATTCAACAGGCAAGAAAGTGGTATGTCTTCTCTTATCACTTGGTTGTCTCAACAACAGCTGATTGAGATGCACGTTATAGGGAGATTGGCACTCTGAATGACTTCAGAGACTTCTTTGGCATGAAGAAACACAAGACCTTCGAGGACATTACTAAGAACGCGAGTGTTCAAAATGCGCTCAGAGATCTCTATGATCATCCTGACAAAGTCGAGCTTTATCCAGGTGTCTTCTGCGAGAGTGATGCCAAGATGGGTGACGAGTACGTCTTCTTGAAATTATATTTTCTTCCCTTTTGGTACCACATCTTGATTTGCAAGAGTGGTTCGCGAGCATGTTCAGTGTGCTTCCAAAAAACTTCTCATGGCTCCAATCGTCCACTTGAAAGAGTATCGCTGACTCCGAAATCGATGTCCAGCCCTGGACCTAGTGATGTCGATGCTGCCCTCTGGGCTGCCATATTTTCTGACGCGATCACGCTGGTGCGATCTGACCGTTTCTACACCGTTGTAAGTGCAGCCTATACAGCTTGAACTAATAGTATAGAGATACTAATATACCACAGGACTGGAACACAAACTCTTTGACATCGTGGGGCATGAAGGAAGTCACGCCTGACAACGACGTATTGAAGAGCTCCGTCTTCCATCGTTTGATGCAGCGTGCCTTTCCCGAATGGTTTCCCTATGACTCCATCCGCTTCTTCCATCCATTTTACACTGCGGAGAAAAACGCAGAGTTCGCGCGGGAGCAGGGCTACGCAGCGAATTTTAAGATGCAGTTTGAGCCGTATAAAGATTGGTTATTGCGACAGCCAAGCTTCAAGAATGACGTTAGCGCGTCGGATCCTAGGAAGCCTCCCAAGCCGGTGTACCTCAGCAAGTACGCCGATGTGAAAGCGTTGCTCGCCCAAAGGCCGGAGCCTGTCATCAATCCTGCCTGTCTCGAAACTGCTTCGCTCCCCGCAAAGGTCGTGGATGTGCTTGTTCATGGTCGAGCGAAGTATAATTCGACGTCGAAAGACAACGACTCGCCAGATAGTACGCAGTTGACAATGGATTACTTTGCTAACCTCATGAGAAAGATCGTCCAGCGAGAGGTTATCACTGTGGATGGCGGGAAACCTATCTACCAGATCGATGTTACCAGAGAGTGAGTATCTACTTCAATCGTGAATCACTTTCCCCATTCTAACATCTTACAGCCTAGCTATTCCTGTGATTACCACATATGTGGCAGATTTCCTAGGGTTCGGTGATCGTATCAGAACAAACGGAGACTCGAAAGCGCCCTATTCGGAGAATGAGATCTACCAACACATCACGAATTGCCAGGTATTCTTGTCCTACAACGCTGATGAAACCAAGATGTGGAAACGACGTGCGGCCTTCAAGACGTCAATGCAGTTTTTATTCGAGCTGGCAGAGAGCGGTAATATTAAAGAAGCAAACAAATGGCGGTTCCCCAAAGTTCTTTTCGGTGCAAAGACAGATACCCCCGCCAACCATATGAAGCAGCTTGGAATGACGGTCGCGAAACGTATACTCGAGCAAGAAAACGATACTGGGAAAGCTGCGGCCATACTCTTGCTGACAGCTCTTGATAGTGCTTATAACTCTGTGCTTGCCGTATGTCTACTCTATTCCAGCCTTTACGCCAAAGCAAACTGACACCACGTAGTTCACTGCTGTTCTCAACTACTTTTTGGACGACTTGTACAAGTTCGCACACCAAAAAAGTACAAACACCACAGATGCGAAGGCCTCCGGCACTTGGCTGGACATCCAGAAGTTGGCTTTGAACGATAGCGCTACCAGCGACAAGGAAATTAAAATACTTGTTTTGAAGGCTCAAAGACTTAGCATTAAACTTCCTGTTGTTCGAAAAGCTGCAGCGGATGTGGTTATCAGTGATGAAAACGGTGTCGAACTTTTTTCCCTGGAGGAGGGTCAGACTGTTGTTTGCGATATTGTAAGTCAAACCTACTCTTCGCTCCCAAGCCTCTTTCATGGAAGCTCCCGTACCATGTCGCAATCCACATGTGCTCATCAGCCTGACCACCACCGCACAGCATCGCGCCATGAAGGATAAATCCAACATCAATTCCGAACAAGACTACCTGACCTACGGCTCCAGCCTAAGCCAAGGCTTCGTGCACTTCAACCCCAAAGAAACAGCCGTGCTCGGCCTCACGGCCATGATAAAGGTTCTCGCGCAAATGAAGAATCTCCGCCGAGGCCACGACGCGCAAGGAAGGTTGAAGAAGATTAACATTGATTCCACTTACGAGGGTTACGCGAACTTCATGGCGCCGATGCGCATGAAGAAGATTGCCTATGAGGTCGAGCAGGCCAAGAAAGAGGCCAAGGACGCTGAAAAGAAGGCCAAGAAGACGGACATGGAAGCCAAAAAGCGGGCGGACGATTTAGCCAAGGTCTTCGACACGCGCATCTTGAAGCCGAGCACGGAAACCTTTCTCACACCCGAATGGGACGAAATGGTTCCTTTCCCGACCAGTAAGCCCTCCCATTTCCCTCCTCCGTTATCTCATCCCACATTCCGCTAATCCCACCCCCCCGTTTCAGCATGGAAAGTCCGCTTCGACGGCTACGGTACCAGCGACTACGGTGCCAAATTCGCGATGCTCCGCAAAGATGCCCTGCCCGATGATGTCCCACCGTTCTACCAGCCGCAGGGTCCAAGCCATTACGGCGGCTCGTTTGCTGATGTGGCTTGTGGCCCGATGCCGGCGGATGCGGTGGACGTCAAGTTGGGCGGGTGTGGGGTGCCCGGGGTTTGAGCTGGGCGGTGGGGCTGCTGGTGGTGGAGAGTGGTAGTGGGGTTGTGGGTATAGAGTCGTATTGGCTAGGTACTTTGGAAAGTGCGATTACTCGGATAATATCAGTGTTAATGTAATAGCAGGACATACTGTATGTGTCTCCACTAGCGATGCTCCCGCATGCTCTCGCACTTAATGGTTATATTACAGGTCCCCCGCTGAGGCTATGTATTACTCTTTCCATCTGATATGATGACTACAGTACTTGTAAACCCAATCCTTTCAGATTCCTCATCTCAGTTCTATCCCTCTCGTTCGTCTACGATTAGAAAATATCTCATCTGAAGTCATGAGTGAAACCCCTAGCGTTCTGCGTTCATTAAGGTATACATACTATGATACGATAGGCTGTGAAAAAGGGGTGCAGGAAGTTAAGGGGGGTGGTGAGTGAGATGTGGGGGTTTTAGATGGGTGGATGGGTTGGTGGGTTGGTGGAGGGTTGTATGTAAGCGTTCGAGTTGGAGGAGGAGGAGGAGGAGGAGGAGATAGGGAAATTAGGGGGGGTGGGGTGAAGTGGACGAGTGAACGAATGATAATTGATCAAAGTCGAAATTTTCGAATCAAATTGTCAAAGCGGAGGTGACATGGCGGTGTTTTTTGCCAATCGCTCGATTTTGTTTCCTGCCTTCCTAAACCCCATATTCCAAAACAAAGCGAATAAAGAAAACCAACCTCCCCCCTGATGAAGCGTAGATCTGATGATTGTCTCAAGGTGTGTTTTCTACAGAAGGAAGCTATCTACCTTAGCGAAAATAGCTGGGATTGCTTTACCGTAACCACACCGTAGTGACACCGTAATGAAATTGATCGGTAAACTTGATTTAATACGGCCCCGAAACAGTCCTGCGATAGAGCAGGTGACTCGATTAAACCGTTCTTAATAAATATACCGTTACGAGTAATTAACCGTTCACTTCTTATTATTACTTTGACACCGTTATCGCAAATAACTGTAATTATAAGCGCAGAGATAAAATATTCCGTTCCGTATTTTATTACATGTAGAATATACAGGATGTGCATGTTGTACACACAGCGTACATGTACACATGATGCACACGTCTTTAACATTGCACGCGTGAACGCACGCGTGACGTCCTCGCGAGTAAATCGTCTGAATCGCTCAATTTTACATTTTAAAATAAAGAAGCGTTGATATTTTTCATAAATCTGAACTGCCGAGTGTATATCTTGGCATTTTTTAATAGTATTCCACGGTAAAAAAACGATAACGATGTCAAAAGAATTTCGTTTATTTCTTGTAAACCTCTATTTAATCAAACCGTAATAATATCGATATTTATAAAGAACAGTAATTTTAGTTAATCGATAGCTTTAATCGACAGTATTTACCAGTATACAGTGACAGTACGAGCTACACTACCATCACCGAAGCGTTACAGTTAAAGTAAATCATAGATGTTCGCTAAGGTATGTACGTTTTGTGCCCCAATTGGCGCTAGCTCCAACTGGGCTAGCGGGCAGCGTTCCTAATTAGGAACTACCTTATGTTTCTAATTGAACGACTACTCCTCCTGCTCCTACTATTGCTCCTATTGCTTCAAAACCCCCCACCCCGCGCAAAACTACAACCCCTCCCCCCACCTCAACAAGCCCCATAGCCCTCTCAACCAAACGCGCAATCTTCCTCGTCTCGGCTGAGGTGTTACCCGGCTCTCCAGCGGCGGCCTCGAATCTCGTTTTCCAAAAGTCCCATCGTGAGCGGCTGAGGCCGGGTTGGCCGGTCCAGAGCTTTCCGCGCGTGGTCCAGAGGGGGGAGGTGGGGGCGAGGGCTTGGCCGGTTCTGTGGTGAGGGGGTGGTGGGGGTTAGTGGGGTATGGGATATCAATACAAAGAGAACTGGTTTTTTAAGACTCACCCTCGTTTGCACGCTTCAAAGAACAATTCCCCAGCGTGGATCATATACTGCGCCGCAGCAGGGATATCAACATCCGGCAAGTTATGCGATTCCGAATTGTCTTCAAGACCGGTGCTTAAGATGAATAATGCGTCATCTAGACCCGTAATCCTCTCTCCTGGGTTCTCGACGTCACCAAGAGCGGAAAGCAGACGAGCAATGAAGCGGTTCAGATGGATGTGGTCGCTGATCAGATCCGGAGTGCGGTGGCGCTCGTCAAATATATTACCATAGTTAGACTGTGTCGTATCGCCTATCGTTACTACCATCTCCAACACAAATTCAGACCGCCTTTCAGCGGAGAAGCTCAAGGGTGGGGATTGCATGATGCAGGCCACCAGGCTGACGAGTTGAGGTTGCAGGAACGAATATTCGCAGGCTAGGAACACGGTTTGCGTGCTTAGGCTGGAGAAGTAGGATGCAGCGTCCTCGGTTTTGCGAGTGGCGGCGATGAGTTCGGCGGCGGCAAGGCGGGGGGTGGTGTTTCCGTAGGTGAGGTCGTAGAGGAGGGCTGTTGCAGGATCGGCTTCGCTGTCTTCAAAGATGGCTTGGTGGAGGCCATTGTTGATTCTCGAGTGAAGGGAGTCCTTGCTATCCGACGGGTTTGCGTCTGAGGCTTGTTAGTGTTTCAATTTACTGCTTGCCTTCTCCGGGTTGCAAAGGATTGCTTACTAGTGGAAGCCATGATTCAACTGCTTGAGAAGGGTTTGCTGGCTAAACAGGGTAAAAAGATAGGTATCAAAGATCTTTGAATTATGAGAGTCGTTTTGGGATTCCAAATGAAGCCTCGCATTACCCTAAGATGTTGGGAGCTGTAGAAAAGTAGTCGTAAGGAAGGCATAATATGACAGAATGACATATCGAAAGTATGACTGTTCCCTCTGGCTGTGTATCACTGACAAGGTACGATGTAGCATGCCACGTATCTATGCAGATTGCAACACGTCCGCAAAGCAACGCTGGACACTGATGCTGGGAATATCATATGCATTATAGACGCCCTGGACGAGTGCGGAGAATCGGGACGAGTTGTCACCTCATTCAAGCTTTGGACGGTTACTACAGTAATCTTATCAACAATCAAGAGCAAAATACGAGATTGAAATTTCGGATAACTAATCGTTCCTATGTCTACATAGAGCGCGATTTCGAGAGCCTGACCTCCAAGTGTCCTACTATACGGCTTGCCGGTGAAGAAAGAAACAGAGTCAATCAGTCGTAAGATAGGTCTTGTCATCAACGTCGAGGTTCACAAACTCGGACATATATTAAAGCTCGATGACTCCGTTCGGTTCTTTTTAGAGGAAGGACTTGTGAAAGTTAAGAACCGAACATATCTATGGCTACATGTTACTCTCGACGCAATTCGCCATCGCCTAGAGAGCGTTTCGCAAAAACAACTTCGTATAATCATCGGTACAGTACCTGACACAGTCGACAAAGCCTATACAGCAATACTGGAGCGGAGTGACATCATAGCAAGTGCCACGAAACTTCTCCATATTACAGTAGCTGCTCTCAGCCACTGACTTTACGAGAGATGAACTGGCCATGACAGTGAAAGAAAGCAGTACATCTTATGAAGATCTTGATCTTGTCGGAGAAGAACAATATCGAATCATAGTCAGGAATCTCTGTGGCCTCTTTGTGAGCGTGATTGACTCGAAGATATACTTGATTCACCAGACAGCAAGAGAGTTTCTAATCCTCAACCAAAATTCCATCTAGCAACTCCAGCCCACCCCTACGGGATCCTGTTGGCAAACATGGAAGAATTCGCTGAAATCGGAGGAATCAAATCTAATCCTCGCACAGATTTGTGTCTGGTATCTTTTGTTTGCCGTATTCGAAACCCATCCTCTCATTCAAAAGATGGCCAGTGGGGATGATAATCCTCGTTGGTACAGTACATCGCTTGATAAGAACATCGGAACGAAAGGTTATGATCAATACACAGCAGAACTTTACTTCCTGGACTATGCTGCGCAGCAATGGGCTGTCCACTTTCGAGAAGCTAAAGTTGTGAAACAAACGGCATTGCTCAAATCCGTAGCATTCAAAATTTGTGATACTCGGAATATGCGATCTTCAACATGGTTTCTTATGCATTAGGGTAATTTCAGCCCTGATAAAGTGTGCCCTAATAAATTTACTGACCTAATGGTAGCGTCTTACTTTGGCCTCGAAGGCGTGGTGCAACTGCTGCTGGAATTAAAAGCCAATGTGAATTGCATGGAAATTATAGGTCGAACACCGTTATCATGGGCTGCGAGAAATGGGCACAAGGCTGTGGTAAAGCAACTACTTGAACGGACCCGGATGTGGGTTTGAAGGTCAAAAGTCAACCTATATTATTCAAAGCTACGGCGGGAAAATACAAAGAATTTGATAAAATCTGTGTTCAAGCAAAAAGCCGACATCAACCGCAGAAACGCGTCAAGTCAGAGCTCGTTCTCATTGCCAATAATTTATGGGCTTGACACGACGATAAGATTGTCCGACAGTAATTTTGATATAGATACAAAAGATTAGACAAGCCAAACGTCGCTGTCATTGGCTGCGCAAAATAGGCATGAGGCTGTAGTAAAACTACTGCTTGAACGCAAAGCCGATATGGAATCTGAACATGAGCAATACTTTTGCAAGATACCATTGTCACTGGCAGCTGATAATGGGCATGAACACGTAGTCAAAGTACTACTTGAAAGCAAAGCGAACATTGACTTTACGGATACTATGAATCGAACATCATTATCGTGGGCGGCCGAAAGAGGAAATAGAGCTGTAGCAGAACTGCTGCTTGAGAGAAATGGAAACATAGAACATAGGGACGATGATGGAAACACACCATTGGCACTCGCAGTGATGTACGGACCAGAGGCTATAGTAAACTTGTTGCTGGAAGAAAATGCCAATATTGACTCCGAAGCTAGCGAAGGTCAGACACCGTTGCGCATAGCAGCAAACCATGGGCATGAACATGTCGTCAGATTGCTCATTGAACACAACGCTAATATGCCTGCAAAAGCTTTCATTAATGAGGGCCTGACACTATTGACATGGACAGTGGAAAGGGAATATGAACAACTGTTCGAGGTGCTATTTGAACGAAATGCCAGCAAACAGTCTAAAGATAACAATGATCAGACACCATTATTACTAGCTGCAGAAAAAGGAAATCTGGTCATGGCCAAACAACTTCTTGAAAGAAACGCCGACGTGCATTTCAAAGACAAGTACGGCCGCAGATCCTTGTTACTGACCACCAAGAATAGACACGAGAACGTAGTAAAACTGCTGCTTGAGCGAAACGTCAATATAGAATCCAAAGACACGAACGGCTCAACCCCGTTGTCATTAGCAAAGAACCATGGGTACGAGGCAGTTGCTGAGCTTCTGCTTGAACATGAAAGACTCCTAGACAGCGGTCAACGTCGTCCAAGCCCTCAATTATGACACTCTCTTGCAGCTTACAAGCGGTACGTCACTCTTCCAACCTTCGAAATGTCGAAAAAGACAGGGTAAATGCCGACCCGCCTGCCTTCACAACATCCTATAACATGTTTTCTATCTGGCCTCCATCTGCCTACTCAAGCCGCGCTCGAAGCTCTGCACACGCCCAAATCCAAGGCCAGCCGTAAAGACTATTCCACAAATGCGAACATGAGCTCCTCCAAAACGCGCCCAGCCAAAGAGCCCTTTCTCGGAGCCGCAAAACGGTCAATCCCTTCCGAGAAAGCCCAGCTTTATCAAAGACTGTAGTATTCCAAAGGGCTAACTGGATTTCGGATTTCCTCACAACGTAGGTGACCGAGCCCAGGCAGCAGCCGAGTTCCAGGGAGCGATTTTTGGCTCCAATCCACTGCTCTCCACCGAACCCAGGGCAGTGCTCAGGTCAACTTACTCTATGCTCTGGCAAGAGCGGCAACTGCTTACCTTTACGACTGCCTACCTTTACGGCTGCTCACCGTTACGACTGCTCACCTTTACGGCTAGAAACAGAAAGGGGTTTCTGTTTTGGTGGTTGCGACTGAGGGAACTGTCGACCTGGCGTGTCGAATCATTAGTTGTCGTTTACAGACTTTTCACACTTTATTATAACATTCCAAAAATTCAACTTATCGAATATCCATCACAGTATCTCCGCCACTCCAGGCTGTACGGACTCTCACAAGCACCAAGCCACTTCCACACACCAATCCTCACACCAATGCTTCGAAATCTCGAATTTTCGCATACCCAAAAAAACACCGCGTCGAGCATTCTAGGCACTACTCCCATTCCCCGCATTCGACGCAGGGTGGCCCGTGGTATGGCTCAAGCGACAAAACAGAATCTCCTCATTTTGACGAGACTCAATCATTTGAAGGCATATACCCAGCACTCGCTGCATGTATCAATCCGACACCTCAGAGGCTCAGCAACAGCAATTCTGAAGTCACTTGGGTAAGAAAGTCCGCCAGCAAGAATAGAGGCCGTGATCGTACTCTTGAGAACCGTATCTGCAAGCCTGATGGTATACTGCGGAGGCAGCCCTTTTCAAGTCGTCCTCAAAGGCCAACCCGAACAATTAGCGGTTATCAAAGCAGCTGGCGCATGCCGGTCGAGGATTCTGAACCGGGGCGTCACGTAAAGGCCCCCCTTTTCCTCTCGCATTTTCGTTCGACATCATAATTCTTTATATAGAGCATTCAATCCCTTCTTCGAATCTCCGGGGGTGGAAACGCGAGCATGTGTGGCAGAGCTGCCGATTTCGGAGATTCTTTTCCAAGGTTAGCAGGAAGAGCTTTTACTCTGGTAGCTTGGTCTTTGGCACGCAGGGAGTGTGTGGAGGTTTATTTTCGAGTAGTTGGAGCAAGGTTTGATTGCTGATTGTGAGAGATTGCTGCGGTGTGCTGAGGGGGAAGGAGGAGGTCGCGGATATGGTGTAGGACCTTTACTGGCAGCATCGGAAGTTGAGAGGCTTTGTTATTGGCAGGTCAGGGTCTCTTGCTAGCCAGGTTGCTCGGAGTTGAGGTTAAGAAGCGTGGCGTTATGTCGATGCAATATAGAACCTATTACCATGTTCAGATTTTGCGAGAGAAGACAAGATCTGGTTATTGGTCAAATTAAATAGTCAACCCCAAGTGACAACTTCTCATGCCGTTAATGTGAAATATGAGGGGAGCTTGGAAGATGATTTGCACCAATCTGCAGCCTTCACATCGATAGGTAATTGTCACCAGCTAGCTGCTGGAGAGATGTAGTTTCATAGCTCGAGCTAGGCTTTTCGCCAAAGAATACTTGCTATGAGGCTTGCGGTTGGTAGACACATATTCGTCTATGGGTTGAATGCTCTCATCCCAGCTCTCTCATCGCTGAACCCGCGGTTCGTATTTAATACTCGTAGCGGTGTAAAGTGTGATGGTTAAAACTCTTAGATTGTGATAGTCGGTCCGAAATATGAAGTCAGATTCAGTTGATTTAACCAGCGTACCCTGTTGCTAGGCTCGATTTGCGATTTCACTTGACGAATCCTTGAGCATGTCCAACGCTTCCACCACTGCAGAGGGAAACAGACATGGAGACAGGGTGGTAGGATGTTTTGTTCTAGCTACATCCTCCGCGACTCTTATCAGGTACAAGTTTCGAAGTATCTAGTGTTCTGTAAGTTTCACATCACCAACCTTCATGAGGTGATAAGATGATTGCTGTCGGTCGAGTGCTCGCCACTCATACACATGCTCATGCGTACATACTGTGAAGTAAGTTGTTACAGCAAGACTTGTCAAGTAATGGACCGCTAATATTATGCCACCTTCGTTAACTCTTTGATCGCAGGAGATCTTACATCAGGAGCACAACGGATGTTCTGCGTGATATCCACTCACTACACTGTAGCATTGGTCATCTATTTCTTCCCTGCCAATGCGCATCGCAGATTAGCGTCTTTCTTATCGAAGAATGAATTCCTAGCATACCCATTGGTTGTCCAACCGAGAAGAGTTCATCGTGCTTCCTCTTCTTCGCATTCTGAGCGAGCTCATCCATAGTGCTCTCATCGTCCACGTACTCAGCAGAGGAACGCCTTGCCGCTCTACGCTCCGCGAGCTTGTTCTTTATCTCCCTCTTGGTCTTACACCATGCCGACCTTATCAGATCATCCTGAGTTTTCCTACTAAAGGCGTTCGGCACATTAGGAATCTCTGGGAACAATAGCTTGAATTCTGCAGCACGATCCTTGTCTTTCTCTGACTGAACAATCATCCTAGCAGCGTGGTATTGATGACCAGTCTTGCCACGGAGCACCTGGCTCATGACCTTATAGGCCGGGATGCCCTGCGCCTTCGATGCGTCGTAGAATGCCTTGGTCTCTGTTCGAACGCGAGCTACCTCTGCTGCTTGCTGCTCATTTGAAATCTTCGTTTCGGAGTGCCATGTAGCCCGTGATCGCGGAAGAGGGCCACCCGAAACGCCATGTCCAGCTCTTGCCTGTTGATGTCCACTATGCTGTGCTGTACTATTTGGATCGCAAGCTATTCGAAGTTGCTTCGCCCTAAGTTTCTGCTCCGGGGTCCATTTGGTCTTTTTTCCAGTCATGACGAGGCCTATCAGTGTTAGCCGACTACGCTCTCGGGGGTCGGAATGAGGTATTTACCTAGTGAGCTGAACCGTGAAGTAACTTCTTGAAAGGACGAAGACTTTATCTGAAACAATCTTTGAGCGAGGATTGACTGATTAAGCTTGAGCTGTAAAATTTATAACCAGGTGGAATCGTTAGTGGAAGTTAACGCTAATGAGCTTGCAACATCAGAAACAGAAGTGAGGTGAGGTAAGGTGAGTTGACTAGACCAGCATCAAACAAGGAAGCCGCGATGTCAAGGCCACAATATTCACTCCTCTCCTTTTTTTAATTAAACTCTCAATGTATTATCGATAGGGCGAGTGCGAAAGTATTGTTCAGAATTTCCCTGAAATAGTAGAGCAATATGATTCGAAAAGCACGGTTAACATAAGATACTTTTCTTGGCCTTCTACATGCTCTTGCGATGGTGCTGTCTGGAAAATGACATGGAAACTTATAATGTCCAGCGGACGGAAATCCAGACATCGACTTGCGCCGAGCTGTTAATCGTCTTTTGTTGATTTGGCCATCCCGTGACCAATTGGTTGATCGAGGTGTCGTTTGATCAGAGTGGTCTCATCTTCAGATACACTCTTGAATTGCATTCAAGTCTCATACGTGGCTACGATATGTCGAATTTCAGATTTCGCAGTACGTTAGAAAGAAATATCATAAAAAGGCACTACAATAATGGAGGGGAGAATTTCATATTTTTATTTGATCTTACTTGACAATGAAGCGGTTACTCACCTTTTTGATCAGTACCCTTTTCTTCAGCAGCTTTTGCATCCTTTCCTTTTGCTTCAGTAGCAAGTCTCAACAAGTACCTGACATGCGCTGTCCCCTTCATAGCTCTGGCCTTGGCCCTCTGCAACTCCTCAGCGTTCCGCTTCCTAACAGCATTCTTAGCTCTTAGGAGTGTAAGCTGGCTCATGGCCTTATTTCTCGTTTTCTGCAAGTCGTTAGCACAAACTCTACAACTCGCTGATGGTCTGCGAACCAGCGTTGCGTCTTGTTTGGGACAAACAAGTTCGATGAAATCTGGCGCGGGGGAGGTGCTCGAATAAGATGTGCTTCGGTATGCACGACAAGCTATCTCCCGGGTGTGGACTTTGTGCCCGGACGGGCAAGCCAGGATCTGTGAGTTACACATGGTGCTGTTTGAGGTTTTGAATATGCAGTTTCCGGATGAAAGATGGCTTATCGGTCTTCGATGGCGGTTGAGGATCGACGGAAAATGGAGAGAGAGAAACACGGAAGACACGGATCTTGTTATACATCAACGATAGAGGTATAGTGCTTTGTGAACGGCCTTTGTGAGAAGAAAGAGGCATTATCCAGAATAAAACTGGATCATTGTACGAATCGTGATAAAGGAAACCCATGGCTTTCACAGTGGCAGCATTGTTCTTTAGACCTCCCTTTATGAGGTTGTAATTCTGGTAGTATCTTCCTCGTAGCTGAGAATTAATCAACCTCGTTGTATCTTACAGCTATCTGATTGGAAGAATAGAAGAGTAGAAATTTTTGTACCAGATGGAACCAGTGAAACCACGCTAGATGTAAATTACAAGTATCAGGTAACATATTCAACGTTCAAGATTCGACATTTGTGCTGTCACACTCCTCAATTTCGCCAGGAAGAAGAAGTCTAACACCTTCAAGATCTTTTCTCAACCAGCAAGATGGGATCTGTGGTCCTCCCTCACTTGGTCACAGGATGGCATGTTGACCAAGCCATCATGGGTGAAGAAGAGCGCCTGGTCGTGATCCGCTTTGGTCGAGACTGGGACGCCGACTGCATGCGCCAGGATGAGGTCCTCTACAGTAAGCTTCCGCCTCCCCAGGTCTCCCGTTTGACTTGGCCCCAATCTTCTAATCCCAGCTAACCCTTCCGCAAAAACAGGAATCGCCGACCGCGTCAAAAACTTCGCCGTCCTCTACGTCTGCGACCTGGACCAAGTCCCCGACTTCAAGCAAATGTACGAGCTCTACGACCCGATGACGCTGATGTTCTTCTTCCGCAACAAGCACATGATGTGCGATTTTGGGACGGGGAACAACAACAAGCTAAATTGGGTGCTGGAGGATAAGCAGGAGCTGATTGATATTATTGAGACGATTTATCGCGGGGCGAAGAAGGGGAGGGGGTTGGTGGTCAGTCCGAAGGGTGAGTGGTACTCTTTTGCTTGTGTTTGGTTGAGGAGGGGGTTGTGCGGGGATGGTAGGGTCGAGAGGGTGAAGAGCTAATGGTTGGTTTTTGGGCAGATTATTCGACCAGGTACAGGTATTGAGCGGCTGTGAGGACCTTTTCGAACGGCCTACATCAAGTGTATAATTGCAGAGCCAAGTTCAGAGAGAACTAGTTAACGGGATGGACGAGGCGCAAATCTTTAAATTGAGTCGTGGCATGGACTGCTGCATGGAAGACGTTCGGCGGACGAGATCAGATTTAAAGTTGGGAGTTCAAGGTGGAGTCCCGGAGTGGAACTATTTAGAGAGTAGAGGGAGAAGAGTGGTTTCAGCAGAGAGGGTCAATGAACAAACGGTTGGTCTCACTTTTTGCCTAAAACAAGCGACTCTTAACGTTTTGCTAATGCTTGCTTTACGTGAAAGATGGCGATATGACTTGAACATATGCGTGGAATAAATGGAGGTCCACAACCCCCATGCCAGATGGCGATGCGCTCCTCCAGTCTGGGTTGTCGTGGAATTATTGGGGAATCTTTTTCCAAAGATTGATCTTCGTGTCAGTTTGATATCCCCTTGTGCAGCTGTTGTCAGAAAGTCTTTGCTATACATCCCACAGCTCGCACGACTATACAGCTCTCAATCCCTCCTAACCTTCCCCTTCACTCTCGCAACCAACTTCGTTACATCCTCCCCCTCCCCTTCAAAGTAATCCACCGCCTTCTTCCTCTTTCCCTTCTTCCCCAAATCCTCCCCATCTCCATCTCCCCCTCGCTCCCCTCCTTCGTCATCCCCATCCCCATCCCTCCTCCTCTTCCTCCCCTCTTCCAACAATTCCCTCATCCCCCCTGTCCCTTTAAACCTCGGATGACTCGGATCAATAGCAAACTCACTCCTCTCAAAAACCGCTCTAAACCGCGGATCCCGCACATCCATCTGGAACTCATCTTTCCCCTTTTGCTCCAGCGCCTCTTTCTCGCGCCCGCTCAACTTCCGCTTCTTCTTCTTTTTCAGCGCGGCTTTTTCGGCTTTGGCGAGCGTGGTCAGGTCGAAGTGTTTGATGGTGGAGGCGGTATCGTCTTGGACGAGGAGTTCGAGTTCGGCGCGCTGGTCCGGGTCGAGGACTGGTTTGGCGGGTTTGGAGGACTTGGGCTTTTTGACGGTGGACGGGGCGGTGAAGAAGGGGTCTGAGAAGCCGAGGTCTTGGCCTACTTCTTTGGTTTCGGGACCGGCGGCTTCGGTGTCGTCGGCGTGGTTGGCGCCTGGCTCAGCAGTGGTGCGGGTAGCCTTTAGCTTTTCCTTTCGTTTGGATTTTCGCTCTTTCTCCCTTCGAACGTATTTTTCGACGGTTGTCTCTTCACGCTCTGGCTCGTTCTCGAAAACGGAACCTTTGTTTGGCTCGGATGTCAGGCCGGAAGAAAATGTGATTTGCATGTCTCCTACAGGGGCGCTCTTTTCTGCTTTTGATTTTCGCTTTGTGGCAGGTTCTCCTTGGAGGCCGAGAAGTGAGCGCATACGTTGGCGCTCAGCGTCTTTTTTTGACAGCTTGAGGTCGGGTTTTGCTGTATCTGCGGTTGGCTGATCATTGGCCGGACGAGTTGAGGTGGCATCAACCACCACAGGCTCTGGAGCCTCGTCGTCAGAGCTGTCGCTCCCGAGATAGGCTTTCAGATCGTTTTCATCAATATCCGCTCTGCTACCCGAAAAGGCTTTCTTCTGAGCCTCCTTTCTCGTCACATCGTCGGCATCCCATGTGAGCCTGACCTTGCTATGCTGCAACGCATCTGTTACAAATTCATTTGGCTTGTATCCGTCCGGTATCCTCTCGCACTCGTCTCGCGGTTTGTCGTCTGAAAAATCCGTGTCGTCGGGTATAAAACGTAAATCGAAGAAATTCGCAGTTGTGAGGTATTCAGTGCCGTCTACAGCTTCGTAGATTGTTTGAGAAACTTCTTTGGAGGAACATGTGAGGACGGCGTAGAAGTAGCGTAATCGTTCGAGCTGGTAGCGGCGTAGTTTTGCAGAGTTAAACTCGTGACCCGAGTCCTCCTTGAGTAGAGACTTTTTGATATTCTCGTCGTCGTCGTCGTCTAGAATGTCATCTTCGTCATCTCCAGAGCTCGACGACGCATCGTCTTCTTGTCGGTTAGGTCTACTCTGCGCGAAGATTTCTCCCGGAGGTCCTTCCATCTCCTCCCTCTCCATCCGCTCCCTGCCGAACTCACTAGGATACACCGAGATTTTTAATATTCGCCCATTGCCAGGCGTGAAACTTGAAAAGACAGCCATGAGATCGGCCGCTCGTATATTATCCCAGTCTAGATTAACAACCGCTATCCGCGACGTGAGCTCCCCCATGGGTACGTCTCCTTCTTGCTCTTCTAGCATGCCAAAGACCTCCTGTCCCTCTGCCTCTTCCAGACTATCATCTTCAGACGAGCTCTCGTCTGATGAAGAAGAAGGCATCTCTTCATCTTCGGCATTCGCGCGCCGTAGCTCTGCTTCCACCTCGTCGTCCTCATCCGCCTCCCCATCTGGCCCCTCATCCTCAATCCGGTAGTACCTCTCCAGTTCCTTCTTCCCCGCTTCCTTTGGCAACGTCCTCCCATATCTATCGACTTTTGCTCTGCTCGAGAACGCCTCATCGCGCAGCATGTGCGCAAAGCGCTTGTCGATTTGGACATGGGTGTTTTTCCTCGAGGGTAGGCGGAATTTAGGGTCTGTCTGGATATTGGCAAAACGAGGGTCGGCTAGCAAATAGTTAATATCTCTAGAAATCCACCAAGGAATGAACATACATATGGTGTCGCTCGGCAAGGTTCCTGAGCTTCTGAAACCCTTCGGGGCCTTTTGCCGTGGGGGTGGTGGCATTTTGACTATAACCACAGATATATTCGGAGGAATCGGCAAAGCCAATAATAATAATTGAGGCGGATTATCATTAAGGCTCTGAAGGGATAATCAGAGCTCCCTGCTCTTGTTTTCGGAGACTCCGAGAGATCTCGAATTCAGAGTTTCGAGAAAAAAGACACTAGTCTTATCGATAAGGACGGACCAGAAGCACCGCCCTCCCCGGTTTTTTATATGTCCCCCGCAAGAGGTATTGAAGTTATCAACGTCCTTTAAAAAGAACTACTGTAAGGTAGATACTTGAACGCTTTACATGTTCTTATCAGAATCATTATAAGATCTAATTCTGAACCGTGGCAGCTGCATTTCACCGCGAAATCTTCTGTTACATCTGGCTACGAGGTACTTCATAAGCCAAGAAGGACAGCTATGACCTGGAGTCTGGCTGCTTAGGTCCTAAGCCCGGACTGTTCGGTGAGTCTCTTTCTGCTGCTACTGGTCCGAAGTAGACATTTACATCCTTCTTGTCTGGCTCGTTTTGACTCTTGACTCCCTAAGAAAGATGGCAAGCCATCTTCGTGATCGCTTGATTGGTTGATAGCCCCGAAGTAGTAGAACAAAAGGTGGTCGGAGTTTGCCGTCATATTGGGTTCGCTTCCTAAATCCTAATGGCGCTGTCACAATGTGACAATAGTGCAGTAGTCTGATATCTTTATTTGGACGAGTAAACTCTCAGATTTGGGGTGTTTCATCACTACTTGTTCGTCATAGCATTATAGCGTGGGGGTGTAAGGAGTAAATCTTCCGCCCTGTAGGGCTGCACCAAAGGATTCCTGAGGATTCCTTCGGATTTACCCCTTGATTCCTTCGGCTCAGCTCCTTCAACCAACATATCAAAAGCTTTCATCTAGAAACATAACCAAGGCAGAGTCTTGTCGTCTTAAGGTTGATATCAATATCTAGACTCTCGACAATTTTAGTGGTGGATGGGACCAGGTTCTATCACTTGAATCCAACAATTGCACAGCCATGTTTCGATTCTCAAAAGTCTAAAAGATACACATCTAGTCGTGCCAGCCACAGGCTTGAATGTCTGAGTATAGCTACGGAGTACTCCGTACGAATGGCGCAGTGGGGCAATCAAATTGAATAGGGAGTTGCGGCTGAAAATCATTTGTTAAACTCGCTTTCTGATATTTCTTGTTGTATTTTGTTGTCACCTCGAATCCTTTGGATCCTTTGCTCTACTGCGACGTTACACTTTTTATTGTACACTTTTTTTTGTACAATGTACCTTCCCAACCATCGACTAAATCTCTCTGGCCTCACATTCCTCTTCATTCTCTTTTCCTGCTCAACCTTCGCCAGCGAACCTTACGCCGTATGGGTCTATCCCGCTTGGGGCCCTGATGCGACCACCACCCTCAACTACCTCGACACCATCAATGTCTCCTGGAAAAGCAACTATCCCAACCCCTACCTTGCCCGATGGTGCGAATCAGAAGCGCAAGTCTGGACGCGCTGTACGTCTCCAAAGACCGAGCTCCTTCCCCCCTCCCCAAAGCTAAACATCTCCACCAGGCTCCGACGACCCGGTCAACTCCACCGGGACCCTCCCCATCAAGCTCGACGGCGGCAGCATGACCCAAACCTGCGGCCCTAACGTCGGCTGCCACCTCGAGCTCCACGTCCCCTCCGACATCGCCACCTACGACTCCAACAGCGATCCCTTGCACGTCACCTCAAACGCCGCCGCCCAGCCTACAACCTGGAGCGCTCAACCCACCAGCACAGCTACAAGCCAAACCCCAACCACCCAGCCCGCAACCACAGCCTCAAGCTCAAACACAACCGCCCACCCCACACCCGTAAACACCACCACCGCACCCTCGCCTTCAACCTCCTCCGCACCCACCACCCTCTCCCCCCCGGCCAAAGCAGGCATCGCCCTCGGCGCCATCTTCGGCTCCGCCCTCCTCGCCCTCCTCGCCTTCCTCACCTACCGCTTGCGCCGACAGAGCCGCAACGCACCCTCAGACCTACCGGAGCTGGGGAAAGGCTCAGACAGCTTCTCGTGGCAGGGCAGCCAGCAGCAAATGGAAGTGGGGGAGCTGGAGCCGGGGGCGGTGGGGGAGCTGGGGGGGACGTGGCTGAGGGAGTTGGAGCCGGATCGGACGTGGGTGCGGGAGCTGGAGGGTGCGCCGGTGGGGGAGGAGGTGGAGCGGAGGGGGGAATTTTGGCGCGTGGTTGGGAATAGAACCGTCTGATTTAGTACATACCGGTATAACACGCATATACCCCAGTGTTTAAGTTTATTCTCGAGTATACGAGGTAGGGATGCTGGGTCTGTGCTTTTGATAGGTCCAAAGGGGAGCTACATTATCTACCTTCTGGATGCGACAGAGGACACCATGCGAAGACGAACCCCAGAACGCAATGATACCAAAGACCCATCCAAAATCCCAGCTCCGCGAATCCTGTCTACGCCTAATTACCCGTCACCACGTCATAACATCATGGATATCATGCAATATAAGACTCGGCTTGTAAACCCCCTCACCGACCCCACTGTCGCTTCTCACCTCAAGTCACCATAGGCTCCGGCTCGCCGCTCCGATGCATAGTATCCTCATGACCATCGTGCACCGGATCCAACCCCAAATCTATGCGCTCCGGCAAGTCCTTCTTCGCCTCTCTCGCCTTCTGCTCCGACCACGCGCGCAGCCTGACCAGGTCGAACAGGCGCGCTTTTGTGCGCTCGCCTTGGCTGGAGTGGATGGCCTCGTTGACGCGTTTCGCGACATCTTTGCGGAGGTTGGGGTTGAGCAGGGCGGCTAGAGGGGGGGCCAGTTTGTCGGCGGGGAATATTAGGAGGGCCATGGTGCGCTCAAGGTCTTCGAGGAATTCGGGGTTGGTGGGGGCGCGTGGGGCTAGGTGGGTGGTTGCGAAGTTTAGGGCTGGGGTTATGTCGGCGTTGTCGGATGTACATGTACGGATTAATTCGACTAGCTGGAGGCGGAGTAGGGAAAAGTGTAGAGACGAGTCTTGGTCAAGGATCTTGAGCGAAGTGGTCAGTGGTGATCTTAACTGTTGGCTTGGCGCGGAACAATATAGAAGTGATGGGTTTGCTCATTTTGAAGACTGAAGTAAGTTTTGTTTCTCACCAGTACCCAGAAGGGTGTAAGAGTGGTGCATGAAATGTCTAATCATTGCAAAGCAGGAATTTTCTTTCTGACGCCAAAGACAGTTGGGCTAACAGAGGAGACCTCTGAAGCTTACCTGAGGGTTTAGCTCGTTGATCTTCTCAATCGCACTTCGTATGTCTCCTCCATAAATTGCGTTACGTATCTCCACTCTTTCCCGTATTGACTCGACATCTACTTGTGGCTGTATGTTTGCTTCGAGTGCAAACTTTTGAGCAGCTGACGGATAGCCTTCGCTGATAAGGTAGTCCATGATGACGGAGTTGAGGTCACTGTCATACCCGGTATGAAAGGTCAGCGAATGAGACATCCTTGTGCCGTTGATGAAGATAGAGTCGCCTAGGCCGAAAAGCTCAAGAGAAACGAGGGATCAGATAGACAAATTAACATATTCTCCACAAGGTGATTCGGAGAGATTCCCAATTTGATTTTAAATCATCATACAAGTGTTGTTGGATACAGTCTGCTCAACACGCGGTAAATGTGAGACACACTCACGTTTTGGAGAGTTTGACATCTTCTACACGGCGCTCGAAAGGGTGCCGTGTCGGCGTTGCGGTAGAGGTTGTCGAGGAGGTCTGGGAATCGGAATCAGCTCCAACCTAATTTAAGCCGGTGGAGGAGAACGTACCATATTGGAAAGTAGAGCTGCCTGCTCTCCATCTGCCACAAAGGTTCCCCGTAGTGGTCAAGTCTACTTGACCGCTGAACAAGAAGGGGCTGAATTATGTCTTCGGGATGTTCGAGGCTGTTGTAATATTTGTGCCCTGAAGTTTTATTGGGGCCCGGTACGTTAGTGTCTCTCGTAGGGCTGCAGGCATTACTTTATGGTCGACAACATTGGAGATGAACAACCATGGGTACACTTCTGTTAAGTCATGAAGAGGTGAGAAGAAAGGTCAACACTTAGGGAAGGGTGTTATCTATTCGTAAGGGTGCAATATATATATATATATAGAGGTATCATGATCTCGAAGTCTGTAACGCCTTTCTCGTTCTCTTTTGTTGCTGCATATGATAATGGAGAGAGCACACTACTCCCCACCATGGGCTGATACAAGCATCATTGGTATTGCCGGGAGCTCTGGCTCGGGGAAGACTTCATTAGCTGTCAAGATCGTCTCTTCTTTGAATCTACCTTGGGTGGTAATTCTGTCAATGGTACGCGGCAAACGATAGTCTGCAACTAGAAGGATGCTGAATATGTTAGGATTCATTCTATAAGACTTTGACGCCTGCGCAACATGCCTTAGCACATAAGAATGAGTATGACTTTGATTCTCCAAGTGCTATCGATTTCGACATTTTGGTTGAACGTCTGAAAGACCTCAAACAGGGGTGAGTAAATCCTGTTTGAGAACAGGAAAACCGTGGGAGGCTGATAGAAATCAAGACGTCGAGCAGACATTCCTGTCTATTCGTTCCAGGACCATCAACGCCAGTCCAACACCACGCCGATCTACTCCCCTCATGTACTTATCCTGGAGGGTATCTTCGCATTGTACGACCCGCGTGTCCTAGAATTGCTGGACATGAAGATCTTTGCACAGGCGGATGCGGATTTGTGCCTTGCGCGCCGAAGTACATCTTTCCGTGGAAACGTTGCCTTGATGGCTTGGTAGCTGATGCTAAGAAGAAGAAAGTTACCCGTGATGTGAGAGAAAGGGGAAGAGACATAGAAGGATGCATCAAGCAGTGGATTTCATACGTCAAGCCAAACTTTGGTCGTTATGTACAGCCGCAGCGCGAAGTTGCAGGTATGTCGACCACCATGTGGAATGCGGGAACTCAGACTAAGGCCAGAGCATATAGACATCATAATTCCCCGTGGTGTCGAGAACCGCGTAGCCATAGACATGGTGGTAAAGCACATCCAGCGAACTCTCGTTGAGAAATCGAAACAGCACCAAAAGGAGCTACAGAGACTTGGGAAGCAAGTGGAAGACGAGCCACTCTCACCAAACGTCTTACTACTTGCGCAGACAAAGCAGATCGTCGGCATGAGCACCATCATCCAAAACCCCACAACCGACCAGGTAGATTTCGTCTTCTACTTCGACCGCCTCTCCACTCTCCTAGTCGAAAGGTAAGAAAAGCCCAACCTCCCAAGAAGAATTCAAGGCTATACTCACAAGCCCCACAGAGCAATGGGCAACCTCCCAACCTCCCGCTTCAACCCCATAACCGTAGAAACCCCCCAAGGCAACCCCGCCTGCGGCTACCGCATGCGCGACGAAGTCAGCGCCGTCGTAATCCTCCGCGCCGGCAGCTGTCTGGAAACGGGCCTCAAGCGCGTCATCCCAGACTGCCGCACGGGCCGCCTGCTTGTCCAGACAAACTACCGCACCGGCGAACCCGAACTGCACTACCTCAAGCTCCCAAACGATATCTCTACGCACGGGAGCGTGCTACTGCTTGACCCGCAAATGTCTAGTGGGGGCGCGGCACTGATGGCGGTGAAGGTGCTGGTAGATCACGGGGTGCCGGAGGAGAGGATTGTGTTTGTGACATATTCGGCGGGGAAGACGGGGGTCAATCGGTTGCTGAAGGTGTTTACGGGGGTTAAGGTGGTGGTGTGTAGGCTTGTGGAGGATTTTGAGGAGAGGTGGATTGGGGGGAGGTATTTCGGATGCTAGAAAAGAGTAGCTAGCTAGTAGAGCCCATTGAACCAGGCTTCGTAAAAAAATCCCTCCGTCTGTGTGTGGAAGCCATGAAGTAGGCTAGGTAAAGAAAATCCTCCGTTTGTCTGAGGAAAAAAGCGATGTCACCTTTAGAGGCAGTAGAAACTAGTAGTACAAGAATGGTGTTGAAAAGAGGTGCTGAGCCATGACATGTACAATCCTCTCTCACCTGTGAAATACGCATTTGAAGCCCGTCTTCGCCAATCGAAAAAGATAACAGGAAAGGAAAACATTAGGTGTATGACCGAGTCTTCGGAGGTTCCTAGGCCGGGCCCGAGGTGAGAGCCTTCTTTACCGTCTGCGTGGGACAATCCTTGGACAACTCCTAATGACGGAATTAGTATGGCTTTCGATGGACAAGTTACGTTGAGATGACCTTACCGCCTGCTTTTCCGCTTCACGGATTTTCTTCTTCTCTAGCCGTACGACGGATCGTTTGAAGGCTTTTAGCCCTTCTTCGAATTTAGAGTAGTAGAAGAGAGCCTTCTTAGGGTCCGTCTGTCGAAGTCGTTGGCTGCGGTATCCCCCAAAAATCTTCCTATTTCCGAGCGTAATTTCGTCCAGGTTGCCAAAGATGAGCTCCTTGGCGTCGATGATCGGATAATGTTGACAATACGCTCCGAGCTTTTTAGAGTAGTGGGGGTCTTCAATGGCGATGTCGAGATTTGTGATATTCGGGCACATTCTAATACTCTTGAACGCTTTTTTGGGGTTGGAGTCGCGATAGTTCAACTTGAGCTTTCGGACTTGTTGTCGGCCCTCGATGCCAATCTTTTTCAAAAAGGTGACCACTTGGTACATTTGGAAAAATTCAAAGCAGTTGTTTGCAAAGAAGATGTTTGATGCCTCGTCGAAGATCTGGCGACAGGACATGGCGAAGCGAAGGTTACGCCATTTGGCGGCTTCTCTGTAGGGGAATTTGGCGCCAAAAGTATGCGAGGGGTTCGATCCGATAGGCTCTGCGCTTACAAACATGAGTTTGTATATCATGGTGCGAATCTCAGGCGGAAAATCGAAAAACCGGATGATATAGGGGGGTGAGACCTCTCCTGCAGGTTCTTGAACCTCTAGCTCGGATTTCTGAGCCTCTAGCTCGGATTGTTTGAGCTCTTCGAGCTCTTCATTGTATGCTATTCCTTCCCCGGAGAGCACGTATTTGTACACTTCTTCACGCGGAATTTCCTTTGGGTCTCTTGCCCGTAGGCCTGTTTCTCGGAACGGCTTTACGAAGTCACTGCAAAGCATTTTGTGAAGTACTGCGCTAGGTCAGGTAAGACCAAGTCAGAGTAGAACAATCCGAATGTACTTACGCTGATATGGATGTAGCTGTGTTTACGAAACAACCAGTGCCGGCGTGATTGGGATAGGACGTTCTGGATGACGAGGGCACAATTCTGATGAAAGTGAGTTGAAGTTTGGCGTTCAACCGACGCGGAATATAAGCTCAAAGGCGGCAGCGCGTTTTCGTTGATTGATCCGAAAGTGTTGTTTTCCGGGTGGAGTGAATACCTAAGGTACCCTTATTAACTGCCATAGCCATTAACGTTTTTCCGGCGTCCGAATTGGTGCCAGAAGAATAGCTAGTCCTTCATCATAGCTTACCATGTGCGGTTTTTCCGAATGGTGATTGCCATACTGAAGGTGATCTTGAGTATATCATAATAGCTTTCGCACTCATGATACCAGAGACCCCTTATGAGAAGCACATTGTTAACAGAGGTCTTCCCTTGACCTTGTAAGTTTGCTTTCCCACGTTTCTGGAGGCTTTGTCGAGGATATCGTCTTCGGTCAATTAGCTTTGCTTTTCGCAGGGTGCTGGCCATGGAACTAAACGAGAAGATGTTTAATACGCATGAGCCACGAAGATCTGATTATGCACATTGTACGTGCCCAATAGGTGTGCTCAAGCTATAAGACTATCCTTTCAGAAAGCATGGAGACACAAAAGGCATATGGACGTGAAAAGAGAGATGCGAAATTGATTTTTGATGAAACGTCAAGGCTGTCTGTCAATTGTCTTCATACTCGTAGACAGCCTGTAGACACTCTCTCTATCAAGAACACGGTCGTCTGAACTGTAAAGGATTCTCTTACAAGGTTATCATGAGATTGGTAACGAGAGTACGGTACGTCGGTAAGGTGCCCTGGGTAAGGTAATATCTCGAGAAGACGTCAAGTTTAGGGCTGGGAATCCCTTCCCTCATCTGGTTGGTCGGAGTACCGAACACTAGCCTCCCCGTTGAAGTGCCGACGTGGCGACGACACAGCGGACACAGCGGACACAGCGGTCAAGTACACAGTACAGCAGCCTCCTCCTCCTTCTCTCCTCCTCCTCTCCTCCTCCTGCACTTCATGCTTGACCTCTCACGCATTTCCTCACCTTTTCCCCCTCACGTTTCCTACTGGCTCGGTTGGACCAGTGCCAGTCATGACGTTCACACAGGAGAGTTCGGGACGGCTATCCAGCTATAACCACCATGTCCGGCCACCTTAGATTTCAAATTATTCTGCGTGCAGCTCATCCGATACCATACATTACCCTTTAGAATTGGGGCCATTGCGGCAGTCGCCAGTGTTGTTGGCTCTGTTCTCTCGCAGCGAATCCCACAAGGTCCAGGCCGCGGTGGTGTGCCTATTGAGGTTGTGCATATCTACAACGACGAGTACCCTCAAGGTAAACCAAGGCGTCACTTGGGAAGCACCTAGACTCCCTGGAAAGACCTCGTCTGACAAGAGGAATCTAGGCATCGCCGTATCGTCTACAGGGCGCAAGTTCTCAAACTACGCTCGCTCACTAGATCCAAATAATATCAGGTGCACCACGGCAGAGTTGACGGTGAACAATACGGAAACACCATACCCCTCGCTTGAGATGAACTCGCCGCCAGGTGGAGCCATCAATTACACGACAACGCCAGCTACGGGTGCGAACTACGAGAAGTACCTGATAGACGTTCAGAGCGTGGTCATGACCCCAAAGACCGCCTATGGATACTCGACACAGGCCGTGCAGCAATGCAGAACGGAACGAACGTACCAGCCAGCGTAAGAGGGCCGAAGCTTATCAGAGTAAATCTACAAAACGACACCATTTCCGAGACTATTGTCTTCCCACCGAACGTCGCCTTTGCGATTCCGTAAGCTCCGCCTATCCTGCCGCTCGTTTTGCCATCACTAACAAAATCCTCTAGTACATCAACGATATGCGCTTCGATCTCCGCCCCTCTCTCACAACCTCCGGTTAAGGGATCGCCTACATGACCGACTCTAGCCCTAAAGGCCGCAACGGCCTCATCACAATCGACCTCGGCACCGGAGAATCCTGGCGTCACCTCGACAACACTCCCTACGTGCGCCCCGAGAAAGGCTACACCCCCTTCATCTGGTGCGAAGTCGTCTACTCCCATATGGGCGCCGGCGCGCCAATCTCTCACGGCAGCTTTGGCGCGGACAGCATCGCCCTTAGCGCGGACGGAGCGACCCTGCACTGGAGCGTCGTCGGCGGGCGTTACCTCTACTCGATCCCCACAGCGCGCCTCCGCGATCGTAGCCTCACCAGCGAAATCATGGCCGAAGCCGCCGTGTCCAACCACGGTCAAAAAGGCGTCTCGGACGGCCTCGAAACCGACAGCAACGGCTTCATCTACGCGGGCAACTTTGAAGACAACAGCGTTGCGATCTTCAACCCGGCCAACGAGACAATCACGATTTTCGCAAGGGACCCGAGGATCGGCTGGACAGACACGTTTGCGGTGGCGACGGATGGGTACATATATTTTACCGAGAATCAACTGTGGAGGACCTCGATGTTTTATGCGGGGACGGGTCGCAGGGTCAAGCCGCATGTGCTGTTTCGGGCAAAGCTGCTGGGGAACGGGACGAAGGTGAACTTGCAGTAGGGGAGGAGAGGAAGGATTGAGTGGGAGATGACAAGGACTCCGTGTATATATTTGCTGCAGAAAGGAAATAGCCAATGCGAAGTAAGTGGTATGACCTTCTTTCTCAACGCTCTTCGTCTCTGCTGTTCATCAAAAGATTCTTCTATGCTCCGGGTAGCTGTGAAAAGTTTTAGAAGTGAGCGAATTGGGGAAAGGAAGGTATACGATTATTCTGATAGGTGTCCGCCGCTGTAAATACTGTAGGTAAAAGTAACTCCGACAGGATTCCATCACTGGTTGATGTTCGTAAGCCCCCCATCACTCATCACCCGTGTGTGTGTGTTGTGGAGCTGGGCGGCGCAATGGTCACTTTTTCCACTTTGGTCCACCCATTCCCTCAAATATACGTATTGCTACTATGGAATATCCGAGCTACAGTATTCCCCGCCATCCTCGGTCCCTATCCCCAAAATCCCCATCCTCAACTCCTGTCCTCAACTCCTGTCCCCATTGCCCTCGTCCTCACAAGCCTCCCTGAGTCTCGAGCGCTCGCTAACCACACTGTTGCCGATGCGTCGACGAGGGGAAGATACCGCGTGTTTCCGGATGATGGTAAGGGAGGAATATGAAAGTAGTGAAGGGGTTCTTTGTCGGATTGTGAGACTTTGGAACCGAGAGATCTAGACTGTGGGACTTGGGTTGGGTGACGATTGCTACCACGAGGTAGTTGACAGCGCCTCTGGCCCTGCACTTCGAAGCTGTTGTGGTATGGGCTACGAGCGGTGAGCCGTGCGGAACGGAGGTTGGAGTTTATGATGGAAGGGTAGGTGGTGGATCTTGAGCGTGAGGGGTGGCGGGGGGGTGGGGTGGTTTTTGGATATTCTCCTCCGCTCGAGCTAATACCTCATATCCGGTAGATTTATGCGAGCCGCTTTGGTGGGCGCGGGGTGGTGTCAAAATAGTTGCCGTAAAGCCCCACCATAGCTGCAAAGAGGAAATCCTCAGGTTCCTCTACCGCATTCGCTGACACGGGCCCGAACCAGAACTGTAGTGTATGTCTGATAGTTAGAGACGTTGGGCGACAGTAAGGTAGTTCCTGTTAAAATTGTTTCAATATACAGTATCAGTTATACGTTGTTGGTAAAGACTTGATTTCCACAGAGCTGCCGATTATATTTGTCCTCTGCAATTCAGCCCGGCGGAACTTTCATTAACCCCGAGACCGTCGCACTAAGCTAGTGCATTTTGGAGTCTGACAGTAGAGATGTTGCAGGGATGTTGCGAGTGGTGACTTCATGTACCTGACCGTTTACAGCAAATTAACAAATTGAATGCAAAGTTCAGCCGAATGCTCTTTGTGCGCTGAGAGCGAGGTGAATTGAATTGAATTGAATTGAGCTGAGTTGTCTTGTTTGTCTGTACAAAGGCTGGCTATCGCCCGACTCTGCGTAGTAGAGATCCAATTCACCTTCGTTGTGCCGTTCTCAACACGCATGATCCGTTCACAGTCTTTGACCCCGCATGCCCCAGCAAACAATGGCGATCCTCACAAGTTCTTTTGATTCGCTGCGCACCTATGCTGGTTCGTTGACCTGGTCGCCTCTTGTCCGCTTCTCTCGCGGCACTGTCCTGGGTCTGCTGCGGCGTATCGTGGTGGGGCAGATTATGGTGACGGACAGTGATGGCGCGGTAACCGTGTGTGGGGCCCGCAAAGTAAAAGACGGGACGCCAAGTACGGAGTTGAGGGTCCTGAGGGAGACGTTTTGGGTGCGGGCGTTGTTGTTTGCGGATATGGTGAGAGTGATTCCTGTGTTGGTCTGAGTAGGAAGGTTGGACGAGGGCGGTTCTCGTTGATTGGGGAAAGAGGGGAATTGTTGGCCAGAGCACGAGCTGAGCGAATTCTTTTAGGGATTCGCGGAGAGCTTCATGTTGGGTGAGATCTCGTGTCCAGATTTGGTTGCTTTTTTCCAGGTAAGTGAAGAGCCCCCTGCGCAGCAGGAGCAGAACATGTGTTGACCGGGGCAGGTGTTCATCCTCAACCGCGCCCAGCTATCGAATGCCACGACATTGACCTCCTCGATCGCGTCAACCGTCACCAATCTTGCCCGCAGCACCAATACCCTCGCCAACTCTCAATTGAACGTATCCGCCCATTACGACATCAGTAATGCCATGTTCGCAGCTTTCCTCTCAGAAGACATGACCTACTCTTGCCCAATCTGGTTACCCAAAGATGATCCGGAATCTGGCCTTGAAACGCTCGAAGAAGCTCAAGAAACGAAGCTCCAGTACTTCATAACCCAAGCAAGGATAAAAGAGACAGACCACGTTCTGGAAATCGGTACTGGATGGGGCAGCTTCGCGATCGCGGCAGTGAAGAAGACAGGGTGTAGGGTCACGAGCTTGACACTGAGTAAAGAGCAAAAAGAGCTGGCGGAGAAGCGTATCGCAGCTGAAGGGTACTCGGATAACATCAAGGTACTGCTCTGCGATTACCGAGCCTTGCCGGCACCCAAGGGAGGCTTCTACGACAAAGTAGTGAGCATAGAGATGCTGGAAGCTGTTGGGCGAGAGTATCTGGATACGTACTTCGAATGCGTTGATAGGCTGCTGAAGCCTCGTGGAGGAATCGGCGTATTCCAGTGCATCACAATGCCAGAAAATAGGTACGAAGCGTACTCGAAAGGCGAAGATTTCATAAGGAAATATATATTTCCTGGAGGGCATCTGCCGACAGTGAGTCAACTGGTTGGAAGTATAGAAAGAGGCTCGGAGGGCAAGTTTGTTGTGGACAATTTGCTGAACATTGGCGGCCACTATGCGAAGACTTTGAGGATCTGGAGACAAAATTTTGAACAGACCTTCGATAGCAGGATACGGTCGGCTTTACTGGAAGAGCACCAAGGCATGACAGAGAAGGACATCGAGTTATTTAGGCGAAAATGGCAGGTATGTAAACATTCACCATGGATATCCCCATAACAATCGCTGATCACACACATAGTACTACTTCACCTACTGTGAGGCCGGTTTCAATACCAAGACCTTGGGGGACATCATCATAACCGTAGGCCGCGAAGGAGCGACTGAGATGCTGGAAGATATTCCTCTATAGTAGGACTTGGCTTGATATACCACTGCCACTGCATTGGTCTGGCGTTATCGAGCGGCTTGAGCGTGCTGTTCTCATTCCCCCATGAGTTCCCGGATTGCAAACCGGGTATAGACTTTTCTTCTGGCATCCAGCTGATAGGCTGTTGTCCCATGTTCTAGATGGTGGCTCTTGTTGAGCAATCAGTTGAGGGCCGGTTGTTCCGGAACTAGACAGAAATTTTTTCTCTCGAGCGATAGATGCAACATTCTCACTTTCTAACCTTTCTTTTATTCCTCCTTTTACGAGGTACTTTCTCCATGTCATTTGCCGCAGCCTCCGGAACGATCTTTCGGCTTGTGCCCCATTTCTTCGCATGCTCCCGCTCAAACACCTCTTTCTCCCTCCTAAACAGAAGCATTGTCGCCCTCGCGTCTTCTATGCTGGAATGTTCTCCACCTTGGATATCCACGCCCAGAACTTCACGAGCCAGCTTCTTCAAGCCTGGTGTCTTGCCTCCGGCCAGTTGGCGAAAGCCTGGGTGCCTACTGGTGTCCCTAATATCCCTTCTCGGATGGCCTAGTAGTAACGCGTCCAAATCATTTCTGATAGAGTGCCCAACCAATACCTTTCCGTCGAGCAATGGCACAACATCCGCCTGTACAGCTTCGAGCGTGCGGGCGGACTCCAGTAGTCGCGGCGTAATTCCTGACACAAACGTCCGGTAATCTGTTACAGCTTCCTTGGGCTTTACGAAAGAGTCGTAGAGCTGATGACCATGATAGTTGACGATGGAGACTCGAGCAAGAACCGAGTCCGTGTCTGGGGTGGGACCAACGCCGACCATCTCGCAATCAATAGCGATGTATTTGCCCGCTTCAGCCGTGGCAGAGAGACCATCATTGATATTACCCTCCGCGTGCTCTTTGTCCGGTATCGATGTGCTTTTGATAGAGGTACCGTAAGCTTCCGCAAGGTCTTTGGCCGGGATATCATTGTCCTTGGCCCATATAGCCAGTGAGGCTGAAGGGGTAGCTTCTTTAGGCTTTGACCAACCCAGTCCCATGACGCTACGTTTAGTACTGGCCTGTTCTTTCCATGCAGCGGGCCTTTGGAGCTTTGGCTCGACTTTACGGCGCTTGAGTGCGCCGTTGCGCTGCGGTTGTAGGACGTCTTCACTGGCTTTGCGCTTTGGAGGCTTAGAGGTGTCTTGCTTTAGTGTAGCCTGAAGCTTTTTCCAGTTGCTGGATAAGTCTTTCAACTCCATCTTTTGAAAGACCGCTTATTGTGACATGATGTTGGGGGCTGTATCGTGTCGTGCTTGTGTCAAATTTTAAACCCCGCCTGAAAATGCATGGCAGCGAAGTCGTATGAAGTTTGATATTGGTGCATCCAGCACTTTCTCATCCATTACCTATTTACAGCTACCTAGTGATACAACGATGGCTAATACAGGTCAACAAGGATCGAGCGAGCATCGATAATCGGCTGCGTGCTAAATCGTCATGATTTTCTATGGCCAGGATGATGAAGTATTGGGGATGTTTGACTGGTAAAGACTGATTCATCAATTGCAAAGCATTTCAATAATCTCCCGCTCACGACGATATAGTGAGCCGCTACGTATTTTGGCAAAGGGCAAGAAATGGATATAGTGCTTGCTTCTATTGTATGTACATCTTCGCACTGCCAACACAAACCTCAAAATCCCTAGTGCGCATTGTTCTTGTGGTGACCTGTTTCGAGTCAGTTATTACAGCTGAAGTATTCGCGGGATAGATACAGTACTTACGAAGATGGAAATAGTAATCGTTACAGTAGCCAATCAGAAGAAGAGCACCAATAACGTGGGCGATTGCTATGGATGGGGCAGTCAGCTCGAAGGATATCTCAGGGACATTGGCAGCCCGGGTGATAGGCAACATACGCGCAGCAGATGGATTCTTTCCGAAGTACCGAGCCTGATATCTTCTCAACAAGCCCGTGGCTTTGATTTCTGGTGCTGGACCACGAGGTAGCTTTTCATAGAAGCTAACGACACGCTGCATACGGGCAGCGTCTTGAGCTGCACCAATGCCCTGTTTGAATGCATCAGCATGATCGTCTTAAAATGGCTCCGCCTAATCCCAACTGATGGCTATTTCCCCAATGATATACACTGAGGGGGAGTATATGGACATGAGGCTCAAAGTAGCCGAAGTTGTAGGATACTCACACTTTGGGAGGCAACCTAGAGCAAGATATCAGTGATATACCACAATCCAATGCAGGAGCAAAGCGGACCTTTGGCGGGATCAAGGTCGAAAGACCGCGTCGAGTTATGAAGCTCATTGTGAAGTCACCTTGTATCCGTCAGTATCGATATTCCCTAAAGACCAGTCCTATATAGTTGAGGCAGTGTCAGACCTGTCGAGATGCAATTGTCTTCCCAGTTGGTGAACCTCGAGCGGAGCTGCGGTCGTGATCTCGAACTTGCCTCAGGACCTCAAACGTGGGGTCTAAGCCCCTACCGGGTTAGCGCTTTGCTTACTACGGAAGCTCACTGAGCTCGAGAAGTAAGTAGAGCTAACCCGAAGGGGCCTAGCCACTCACGTCTGAGGTCCAGACTCCAGAGGCAATTAAGACGCTGATACCAATCTGGTTGTACAAAGCATCATGGCACTATTGCGCCCCTGTTGTGGGAGGCGGCTACTACCATCTGCTTTACTGACCCGTCAGCATATAGGGACCACCCAGGCTAGGTGGGCAAGTCATTCATCCAGCGATAGAATTCTGAGTTCCACTCTCGAACCAGCTCCGAAGACCGAAAGCTCAGACTCTCCTGCTGCTACGGCAGGAGACTCATCTATGATCAGGCACGAAGACTCATCGGAGGGTATGGTAGAGCACCGGTCAGACTTTCACGCTCCGACAGATCATGGAACATCGTAAGGAACTCCCAAGTCGCTCGTACATGTACCAAGCTAAAAACCTAACCCAGACAGTTTTCACCAATACCAAAGCGTGTGATGGATGGTAGTGAGACTGGGGATCTTGTTGCTGCAGCCGTGATATCTGGTGCACCAGTTGAGATGCAGGCACGAACAGTCAGGTAGGGAAGAACTTTCTGCTGTTCCCGTCACCGAAGCTTTCTCACAGTATACCAGGATATACCGTCCCGCGAAGACAGCTACACAGTCAGGAGACTGGCACGGGCATCAATGGCGGATGGATTGGGATGTACTAGGAAAAGGCTATCGATGGGAAAACCCGCTCATGGGGTGGCAATCGTCGGCGGATCCTGTTCAAGGAACACATTTGAACTTCAAATCACGGGAGGACGCCATTCGGTTTGCTCATAAGCAGGGGTACGAATACTTTGTGCAGGAACCGAACGAGCGGAGGATATTACCCAAGGCCTATGCAAATAATTTTATGCACAGCCCGAAGAAGCTCAAGGTTATCGGGACGAAGTAACGATGTTTTAGAGGGAAGTCGGTTTCTTGTAAATATTTCGGTGTTGCCAGTGGATTATAGTCGCCGTAGATGGCATTCGCTGATACTACTGCAACCACACATACCTTTCCATGTGTAGTCCACGCACACTGGGAATCGATGCCCTCTATGGCGACCTTGGCTCTGAAGCTGACACCAGTCTAGCGTCGGTCTGAAAAGAGCAGTTAGACAATCTAGGGCTAGCATGCTTGGACTTCTAGCTACATGAACTCCTGGCAAATACAAACGATACAAAGGAGGCCCAAGGGACCCTGCACAGGTATGCGAAGCGGAGCGAAAATAACCCCAGTGATATCGCGTCAAAATCATTAATCGATACGTGGTACAGAAGTATATCCATCACCAAAGTCTATCATTAGAAAACCCTATAAATCTTAAAAATGGGCTAGAGAGCGTCAGTTACCGATCATGCAAAGGGTCCGGTTTACCTAGTATGAGAACATCGCAAACCAGCCATACAAATAGACTTTCACTATGACTTCTATCTCCACCGCATGTTGGCCCGCTTTAATGGGCCAGCCGTGATACCGAACGAGCACGACTTCTCTCGCAGTCCTAAGTATCTCAACGTGCATACGCATATCCTGTAAGATATCGCTAACCTACTACCACTAAGGTCTGCAGCGTCTCTCACTTTCTCCCCTTGCCACACATACTGGGCGCTTCATACTCGGTAGTGGCATGCTTTGGGAGCCATAGATGAGTGAGAAACGAAGGAGCTTTCTACATTTCCTTTCAAGGGATCTTACAGAACGGATGCTCTGTCAACGATGCGTACAGTTTCATCGATTGATACCGACCGGTGGACCGAAGATACTATGACAATTCAGGTACGCACCTTCGTGTTGCAAGTGGTATGGCAACGTAGAGCTAGCGCTGGATTCGGAAACCAAGTTCCAAGATATCAGGCAGCTTATAGATCGACAAAATACATATATTGGCGATATGCCTCACCCGCAGTACTATCTCACGCCTACACAAGGCACCTTGACAAGTCCATCCATGAGATTTCAATCGCCGAACGGGTAGCAGACGGTGAGCTTCTTATGCGAAAGGAGTATCCGTTCTTCATGCCGCTTAGCAGACGTGGCGCACATCGACATACATAAGCTGAAGATCTGCCAGCACCTACAATATGCCCACGACAGTGAAAACCCCTTGGCGGGAGCCATCCGTTGCAGACTAATTCACGGAAATAATCAATACTGCCACAATATTAGCGAATTGCAAACTTTGTGGTACAGAGTTTTTGGTAGAGCACCGAGTATCCAAGGATGCGATTTACATTCTTGTTTGAACAAATCTCAGCTCTGCGTTGAAAATCAATGAACCAAGATGGGATAAGCACGTGAGGACAGGATATGTAGATAAGGCGCTCCAATATGCTATCGCAAGTATTCACCTTTGCCCTCAATATACCCCTGGAAGTATCCGGCGTGCCTATAAATTGCAGGAAACAACAAACTGAACACTGCCAGCTACCTCAAGTGGCGTTCAACAATGCTCTCTTTCTGAGGGAATTACTGATGGTTGTTGATTCGTAACTTCGAAAAGCGAACGCTATCGCTGGTCGATGTCAAACGGTCACCGGCGATTTCCAGAAGGCAGGACCAACGCCCGAAGACCACAACCTGGCTACTCTCTCTTGGTACACTCAGCGGTCATTGAATACTAGCCCATGTCCGGGTATGACTGGTTTATCTGGTCTGCTATCAACGTGGTTTTAGCTCCTTATACTTATCAGGGTATTACTATTTATCAAGTCGATGATATGAAGTCATTACAGCTCGAATCTGGCGACGGTCGCTGTGGGACGTCGTACCAGCACGTTGATCGGAGTAGAGATCATTATTAGCCACTGCTTTATAGTCTCATCCGCTCCAATCCACTCTTGTTGGTCAATTAAAGACTTCTGCCCCATTTCCGAGAGTTCCTTTTTTATTCCTTTGCGGTGGTAGACCTAGCCCACTCTATCATAGCCTTGCCTTGAGTAGGTTACAGTCTTCACCAGGTTCCAGCAACGTAGACACGAATGCAAGAGACAAGCTGCTCTTGTGAATTTTTTACGCTCATCTGATTTTGATGGGAACGATGTTTAGAATAGAGGGAATATATTCTTCTTTGCGTATTCCATTTAGTGACACAAATATAGCATGAAGCTTGCCTCAATGCAAACGGGTACCCAATCACCTTCGCAAAATTTATATCCGAATATTTTTGACCTCGTTTTAAAAATCCAAGGCAATGGGTGCTCTCCCGTACAAGAAAAAGTATCTGAAAATGACAATGCAAAGATTGCGGTTAGAAATCGTGCCGGACCTAGGTAGGCAACTGCATGAAAATATTCTGATAGAAAGCTGTCTTCGAGAAACACTTTTGGACGTTTCAGTGATGCATAAATAGGGCTGAACTACATTTAAGCAAGAGCTAAGCCTATGGACGCTAATACAGATCGAGCCGTTCAAAATCCACGTTCTCTTCCGCGCCAAAATCGCCTTTAAAGCTTTCAAACTAATTTTCAACCAACACCCCTCGTCTCAATTCAAATATTCTATAATGGCACCCTCGGCAACAACCACAGAAGGCCCCTCAACCTCTCCCGAAAACCAAGAAATCCTCACCCTCCGCAATGCCCTCATCTCGGAATCTGCCCCCCTGGCTCGCCGCTTCCGCGCCCTCTTCTCCCTAAAACACCACGCCTGCCTACATCCCCCAACTTCCCAAACCCTCCCAGCCATCCAAGCCATAGCCTCCGCGTTCCCATCTCCCTCGGCGTTACTAAAACATGAACTAGCCTATTGCCTGGGCCAGACGAGGAATTTGGCCGCAGTGCCGTATTTGAGGCAGGTGTTGGAGGATAGACATGAGGACTCGATGTGTAGACATGAAGCTGCGGAGGCTTTGGGGGCGCTGGGGGATAAAGGAAGTTTGGATTGTTTGAGGGGGATGAGGGATGACGAGGAGGAGGTTGGGGTTGTGAGGGAGACGTGTGAGATTGCGGTGGGGAGGATAGAGTGGGAAAATGGTGTTGGGAGGAAGGTGGAGAGGTTACGGGACAGGTTTGTCTCCTATATTTTGGCCATGTTAGAAGCAAAGCTGATATTTTGAGCACAGTGATTTTGCGTCTATAGATCCTGCTCCTCCACTTCCTCAGATGGTACGCGATTACTCCATTCCTGAGCTGCAGGAAAAGCTGCAGGATCCCATACTTCCTCTCTTCGAGCGATATCGAGCAATGTTCGCACTAAGAGATCTCTCATCACCACCGGATCTCCCCACAGCAGTCCCTGCAATCCTTGCTCTGGCTTCAGGTTTCAAAGACCCCTCCGCGCTGTTTCGGCACGAGGTCGCTTTTGTCTTCGGCCAGTTATCACATCGAGCCTCCATACCTAGTCTTGTTGCTACGCTAAGCAATTCGAAAGAGGAAAGCATGGTGCGGCATGAGGCTGCGGAGGCCCTGGGTAGTCTAGGGGATGAAGAAGGGGTTGAAGACATTCTAAGAGGATTCTTAGATGATCCAGAACAAGTCGTAAGGGATAGCGTGGTTGTGGCGCTCGATATGGCCGAGTTCGAGAAGAATGGTGAGAGGGAGTACGCGATAATAGCGGACGACCAATTCTCACCACTCGCAAAGGTCAAACCTTAGACATCGATACCTGTAGGAACTCAATGCTAAACCCTGATCGAGAGTCATGATGCTGCGCGTTTCTGCACCTCGCGTGATTGAGTCCATTCCAGCTCTTCCGCTGTTCACAGTGATACTAAAGGTTTCTCTAGTGTTGTAGCTTCTAAGAAGCAAATTATACACCCATAGTCTTTGTTTCCAGCGAATAGCCGAACAAACATGCCTCGCATCTTGCTCAAGGATAGTAAATGCTCAGTTATTGGTGCTGAACCTATGGAAGCATAAAGTCAGTTGTTTAGCGGCCCTCAGGAGCAGTTGTATCGTATCTATGTAAAGATTTGTAACGTAAACATACTTATGCCCACATTCGCAGCTGTAGAAAACGGTACTGCCCTCATCTGCGCTCCTTAATTGCAGCGTATAGTATCTCATCTCTTCTATACCACACTCAGGACACGTTTGTCTGATCGTAGCTGTTGTTTGAACATCTTCCTCAGTCAAGTTCTGTACAGCTGATCGCTTGGATCGTAGCACTGAAGGGAAAGCCGAAGGTTTTGATCTCGTTGTGATTGTGGTTGATGAAGTATCTATAACGTGAACATGAATGAGATCCGTCTATGCACACGAAAGAGATTTCACAGTCTTTGTGCACACCTTTGTTTTCTGTACCACAGACTTCGCATGTCAGAATGGCCTCCTTATCGCCAGAAGATCCATCGAGAAGATTACCACAGTCGGTACAAAAGACGAGTGAGCCGATAGCAGCCATGGATGTCCGTGGCTTCTCCTACTATTTGGTGTCGATTAGAAACGTACCTCCCTTGTCGTGGTGTTCATTGATTGGTTGTGCGAGATCTAAAGATTACTGTGTACCTTACGGATACAATTAGGATCTCGAGATTAGGGCTTAGCGGATCTCGCTTAGCGCGGGGCCAGCCACTGCTGCCTCCGATCCTTGTCCGTAAGGCCGGCCAGCATCTCATTAATGTCGCTGTTGTAAGAGGTCTGCGCTCTTCGTGACCACAATGCCGCCATTCAAACCCCGGCTTGGATGGTGCTCATAGCTGCACAGCTCCAGGTCTATCATTCTGGGCAATGGCGCCTTCCGATCATCATGCTGGAGGTGTACCAGCTTCTACTTTTCTTGCACCAACAACCGATAATCGAGGCATGCCTCAACGAAAGACCCCTCAGTACCATCATCCCTTGTCGCCCTACGGCATACGACAGGCAACTGGCGTCAATGAAAGCCATACCAGGCTTTTAACAGTAGAGGAGGCTCTGCAATTCTCTCCACTTTCTTCCGTCGTTCCATTCAATCCAGGTTGGTGCTTGTTGTGTATTCTGACAGTGTATGCCAACCTTTTAAAGTCTAAGCTAATGAGACAAGTTATCATTCCCTCCCTTATTGCAAACATCCCCAGCTCGCAGCCTATTTTCTCCTCTCCCTCCGAGCAACACGCCGCCCGGCAACATGTTCAACTCCTAGACAGAGAACTTACTCAAGGCCAGAGAGAGTCAGGCCTCGCCCAGCTTGCTTTAAAGAGCATAAAACCTTACCTTGACCAGGATAGCATTACCAATTTGTGAGACCTCTCACCCTGATTCAAGACCGACGCTAAGCTTCAAGTACAGTAAATTCAAGGCGCCTCCAGGTCTCAAACTCAATCGGGCCACTGTTCCTCCAAAGCCAACCAATAACGGCGATCAGCTTCATACGGCTCGGCTCGGCCCCTTTGCTAATATGTTACTTGACAACACGGATCTTGCTCGTCGTTGTGAGTATTCAGATGGGCGCGTGAGCTTATCACTGACCAAAGCTTTTTTAGATCCCACACCAAGTAGTCCTGAAGCTGCGGCTCTGAAAAAAGAGACAGTGCTAGATCACTCTGAACAACATGCACCTTTGCAGTTCCAAGGCACTTCGCCAGTTACACAGCTGAAGCAACCAATAACTCCTACAACACCTCGAAGAATACCCGACAATGGGGATGCATACTCGCAAAATCCTGATTTGCTAACAAATGGCGCGAGTCTTTCCGCAGCGGAACGCTCGAAGCTATATCCGGTCGTCCTCATCACGCCATTATCCTCCGAGAATCGGCACACTGATTTTGTTGACAAACGTCCTGCTAGTGGGTCGAAACAGGAAGCATCCAGGAAAAGGAAGCGAGATCTTGGGATTGAGTTTGCCGAAAAGACTACACAAACCAAGGATCAGCGAGCGATTTCAGGCGAAGCCTTCAAACGAGTGCAAGATATTATACAAGATATATTTGAAGCCGAGGATCAGCTACAAGCAGATGGATTGGGGGCTACTTCTCCGCAATTAAATGAAAGCTTCATCTCGGTATACCACGAAGACCATGAGTGGCACACCCTGGCGCCAGCTGTCCACGTAAAGCTGGAATCTGCCTTGCACAAAGCTATCTTAACTGGCACTTTCAAAGATCTCCCATTGGATCATTTATGTCGGTTGCATGGACTTTGTGAGGCTGCTTTGACTTCTGCGGAATCCTCAGAGCTTCAGATTGAACCTGGATGGAACGAAGATGACTTCGAAAAGTGGGTACAAAGGACTCAAGCAGTTGACACCGGACTCCGGTCTGCCCGGACAATTGTTAGGATGATGACAGGACGTCGCGAAGAGAAAGAACTTTATTCTGAGGAACTATTGCAAAGTATTCTACGTGTGGTTGAAAAGGTACTAAGTGCATGCATCATACCAGTTGTCGAAGCTCGAAGCACAGATTCGAGCTCGGATATCTTCCATTCGGCTTCTTCGCATAAAAATGTCATTTCACAGCTGTTGTATGATGTGAGCAAAGTCATGGCGCTCTTGTCGGAGCTTCTGGTCCGAGTCGATATGGCAGAGGCTATTGTTACCACAATAGAATTCTTTGCTACTCGAATACTTTTCGTAGAGAATGCGCACAGCGAGAAAGAGTCAGTTTTAGGCATCCAAAAGTTCGAAACCTTGCGCCGTACGGCAATGGATATGATCGCCCAGATCTTTTCCGGATATCCTGAGCAACGTACCTTTATCTTTGATGAGATTCTAACCTCTTTGCAAAAGCTACCTATCACTCGACAACATGCACGCCAATTTAAGCTTACGGATGGCACTAGTATACAGCTCGTATCTGCCCTGATTATGAGGCTGGTACAAACAAGCGGGACCCGGTCGATCGCACTTGTAAAAAAGGGTAAGCCAAGGCCATCGCAGATTTTGAATGGGGAGGGTCAAAAAGGCTCCGAAGACGAAGACACCAATTCTCCTAAGACGCTATCGGACAATGGCACATCGGACCCAGATTCAGAAGACTCAGCAGACTTGCCCTCCAGGAAAGCCGAACAACGATTAGCCAAAGAAGCTAACGTGCTAAATGACAGTGCAGCCAAAAACGCACAGTATGTGGTTAGGTTCTTTGTGCAACGCGCAATGACGGCTTCTAAGACAGGCGATCAGCCTCATCGCCACTTACTAGACATTTTCTCCGAGGATCTCATTGCCGTCCTGGGCTTACCAGACTGGCCGTCAGCTGAACTCTTACTGCGTGCTTTTCTTCTTTTCGCCGTTGAAATCGCAGACAAACCTAAATCTGCAGCGCCGGCGAAGACGATGGCTCTAGAGCTTCTTGGCCTCATGGGCTCCGCCATCTCCGGATTAGTTGCATCCACTCGACATGCGGCAAGGAGTCTCGAAAACCATGAATCAGCGTTCAGTGGCTATCTCAGACAGCTCCTGGACGACCATATGGAGGGAACGTTAGAGGAAAACGAACTACTAGGATGGGAGGGGCCATATCGCGCTGTCATGGAGTACCTTCAATCCACTGGCTCGGACGATTTACAAACGAAAAGTGCTCAAGGGTACTATCTGACACAGTGGGCAAAGGCTGTATCAAGCGGCAATCTGATCACGAGCCCTGCCAACAAAGAACTAGTGAATCGATTGAGAAGCATGCTTTCCACATCCAAGTGGATAACCTCAGAGTGAGATATAGTCTCCAATACTTTGTGCCTAGCTAACACTGATGTTTCACCAGTCAACCAGAAGACATATCCAATAGCCAAAGTCGCCTTGCCTACTCGTTAACGGTGCTTAACATGGACTTCTGTCGTCAATTTGACCGCATTCTCAAGATCCTTCTTGACTCGATTAGCAGTGATCAAATCACTGTACGGACCCGAAGTCTGAAAAGTGTAACGCAGATGCTAGAGAAGGATCCCTCATTACTCGACCGTGCAGGAAATGTCAAGGTATTAATCATGAGATGCGCAACCGATGTATCATCAATGGTCCGAGATTCGGCGTTAATGCTCATCGGAAAGTGCATTGTGCTAAAACCCGCTCTTGAGCTAGAGTTTTGTAAGACAGTTCTAGTTTTAACGACCGATCCCACGATAGGTATACGGAAGCGATCCATGAGACTGTTGAAAGATATGTACCTACGAAGTACCCGCAAAGACATCAAGGCAGTCATGGGAGACAGTCTCTTACAGCGGGCCAAAGACCTGGATAAAGGAGTCTCGGATCTTGCACGTCAGATCTTCGAAGAAATTTGGCTATCGCCGTTCTGGAAATCGCTAGACTCCCCAGACTTGTCTGTTCATGATAAGATCGCACTGAAAGACCAAGTAGGCCTTATCGTTAAAACAGTACAACGAGGTGAAAGTGTAGCTTCTGTTCTGGTGTCTTTGATACGAGAAGTTTTATCAAATATTTCGAAGAGTGCTGCCGCAAACTTTAAGGTTTGCAAATCCCTGGTTGCTATGGCCTTTGAGATGATGCTCGACACTGAGGAGCAGGCTGAGCGTCCCGACCAACGGCATGTTCTGCAGACCTTGACTGTGTTCGCCAAAGCTAATGCTAAGCTCTTCACCTCGGATCAACTTCAACACCTGCAACCATACATTGCAAATCTCTCGACCTCAGACGATCTCAATATATTCAGATCCGTCGTCATTGTTTTCCGTTGTGTACTGCCCGTGATACCTACGGTTCAGCATGGGCTTCTACGGGAAATACAAAATGTTCTACTTCGTAGCGTCTCCAAGCTTGGAAGAGCAGAGCTTAACGAAGTAGCCGCTTGTCTATGGACCATCAATGGCGCTCTCAAGGACCCGGAGAAGCTTGTCAAACTCACCATCTCGGTGATCAAAAACCTACGTGCGCAGGGCGATGTCAACTTTGCCGATCAAAGCCAAAAAGACAACCTTAATCGGCTGAAGAAGTACATCCGAATCGCTGGCTACTTTGGGAAACATTGCGATTTCGAAGACAACAGAGACGCTTTTCGGGACTCTTGTGCATGGTGGAAAGGTGTCTCGGTCGCAGGATTGATTGTCAATTCTGTGAGTCCATTCGCAAGTGCAAAGCAACCGCTTTCACTTAGGGCCGAAGCTTTGAACAGCATTGGTTTGATTTGCCAGTCTTTCCCTCACCAGTTCAACCAAGAACAGATCAGCAATGTCTTCCAAGAAGTCTTGATTGAAGGCGACCCAGAACTTCAGAATATTGTGCTCTTGAGCTTCAAAGAATTCTTCGCAATGCAGGAGCATCAAGCTGAAGTCAAGTGCGATGAACTTCAAGGTGAGAACAACGCTCCAAGTGGCGGAAAGCTTGGGGGGTCCATGACCGCGAGTGACAGTGACGGAGCGTCTGCCCTTATTGCGCAACGATTCCTAAACAGTGTGCTGCGCATTGCTTTGGCCAGTCAGGACTTGTCTGCACTGACAGCTACAGAGGTAATCACGAGCATCAACCGGCAAGGCCTCGTGCATCCAAAAGAATCTGGTCCTGCGCTGGTAGCCTTGGAGAGTTCTACAAATCCAGCAATTGCAGAAGTAGCTTTCCAAGAACATCGGAATCTACATCAGCAGCACGAGAGTATGTTTGAACGAGAATACATGAGAGCCATTAGGGAGGCCTTCAAATATCAGCAAGAAATTGTTGGAGATCCTCTGGGCTGTACGACGCAGCCACCTACTGCGAAGCTACGGTCAATGTTCGAGATTATCAAGACAAGCAAAGGAAAGTATCAGAAGAAATTTCTGTCCAATTATTGTTCCAAGATCGATTTCGACCTTGCGAAGTTGGACGTGTCCGATAACCCACCCTCAGCTTTACTGTACTCAAGATTTCTGATTGAGAATCTAGCTTTGTTTGACTACGGGCGGATGGACGAGCTTCTCCACGCTATTGGATGCATGGAGAGGATCGTTGCCGGTACAGGATCAGGCATCGCTCACAGCATTAGCACGGAGATATTCCACATCAGCGTTGATTCGGTCCTTGAGCCGCCCGGTGACGCGGCAAAAGAAAGCGGAGGCACTGATGACGCGTCCAGGGTAGGCTTCGATGCTATGAGACTACGACAATTGACAACTGGCTCCATCATACTGTCATCCCTATGGGAAGCGAGGACCCATCTCCGCCGTCTGTATGGTCTAGCGGCAAGCCAGCAAAGACGCGATAGCAAAGCCAAAGCAGCTCCCAAAGACCTCAACAGAGCTCCGAGCAAAGTTCAGGGTGTTAACGCCGATCGCTTGCTGGCAGCAATTGCCGAAAAGGTCAATTCGCTGAACAACCAAGATTCCATGTTACAGCAATGTAAGGATTTTGTGGAATTACTCTCAGTAGATAACGAGATAAAAGTGGCGGCGGAGGGCGAGGAAGAGGTCGAGCGACCGGAGACACCAAGTGGGGAGGAAGAAGGGGATACCCCAATGCAAGCTAACGGTGGACCAAAAGCCCTGAAACGGAAGAGTTCTGTATCTGTTGCTGGCACTCCGCAGAAGAGAGCAAGAGGCAGACCGTCTATTGGAAAAAGGAGGAAGAGCGGGAAGAGCGTCGACGAGGACAATGACTGGGATTAATTGAAGACGCCGTCCATGAATTGGGGCCTAGACTCAAGATCGATGCTTAGAGGGTTGCACCGCACATGTCCAAGGTTTGAGCCTTGACTGCATTAAGAATTGCTTTGTTTCGCGCTGCATTGCATGGCCAGGGGGAAAGGGAAAAAGATGCGGCGCCATCGCGGAAGATACCCTTTGCTTTGGGCGGACATTTGCTTTTGATGTGTAGCCAATTACCATAGCGATTTTGCTTGTGAAGACCAATCTAGCTAGAAGCTTTGCTTAAGCTCCTAAACGAGCTTCTATGGTAGTCCGGATGAATCACATATGGTTTACATGAACGTTGGCGAATTTAGGCTATGTAGACAATTTTAGCAAGCGAGCTTACGTGTCGGCAGAGTTGACTGTTTTAGACAGTTCAGCAATCGGTTGATTCTACTGTACTGGGGCACCGAGGGTACTGTAACACCAAGTTTGATGCGGTAATCTTTGATGCACGGATTGGCATCGCCACAATCCTTGACGAAACTCCAACGATAAAGCAGGTACAGGTACAAAATACCTGATGGTACCTGCAAGTACCTGATACACGGCTGTCCAGTAGCTTGATCTGCAGGAACATGGAGAGCTCCCACCAGGGCGGTGCTTACAGTACGTGCCTCCACTAGCTGAGCGTGCTGAGGTACTCACGACTTCAGCCCACGTCAAGGCGTCCACACCTCGGAGAACCTAACCAACTTCTTGGCTACTACTCACCAGGCTGGACGGACACCATGATGGGCTGTTCCTCTCTTATCGTGTCGAAGCTGCAGGTACCAGGACCAACTACCACGTTTCGATTGTTTATCGCTTCAGATCATTATGCCACTCTATGAATACTTATGCTTTGGACTTGTTTTCTAGCGATACTCGAAACTTGATTCGAAGTGGTCGAATTTTCTACTCTGACTGTTGAGACCAGAAAAAGATGAGACAGAACAGCACATAATAACGGAGATCCTTCACTCTAGAGTCTAGAACATCGTTCAAGTATCATTCCTACACGAAAGAATTTGCTCAAGTGGTTCTTAGAACGAGTAGAGTGGGTTTCATACACGGTGGCCGAGCGCTACAGAAGATTGCTTCATCGCTAAGGTGTTATGCAACAGCAGGATCATGGCAAGGATGTTTCAAAACGACAGAGGCTTTGCCAAAGCCCTGGTGAAGGATGCCTGTTCTAGGTGAATAAAGAATGGGACAAGTGAACTGATTGTGCCTCCCTCAGGTCATTCTCGCTTGAATCACCCGCTCTCAGCCCCGTGTACAATCCTATTGTCTGTGAATATAAAGCCATGGAGGTATCCTTTGTTGGATACAAAAGTAACGTCGGTCTCTCTTTTTTGATATAACCATCGATCCTGGTGATCCTTGACGTATCTCACACTCTTTTCAATACTCACAAAATCCTCACTCGCTCTACCGCTTTCCAGCTATATCCAGTCTTTCCAACATACAACAGTCTATCCGGCATAGATTCGAATCTCTCCAAAATGCGCACCTCCTACCTCCTCTCTGCCTTGGCTCTCTGCATAGGCACAATCAGCGCCCAAGGTGATGCTGGCGTTCCAGGTCCTTGGGGCCCCAACGACCCACTCGTAACCATCATCAATACCTCGGGAGGCAAAATGACCTACGATGTCGCAAAAGACTCTGGCGCGCCAGCAACCGCTTTCAACACGTGCACCGCATGTATAAGTGTCCCAGCAGGCCAAACCGTCCAATTCCACCCTGGTGTCGCCTTCAATGGTGCCATCACTAGCCAAAACTCCGGCACCCGCCACGAGATCAACTTCGGCGACCCCACGATCGTGTGGTACGACGCTGACATGCAGTATGGCATGAGCGACTCCACCATTGGCCCTTCGAACAACATGAAGACACAAGACGGCCGTCCCGGGGTTCTCGGCGAGCAAGACTGCTTGGCAAAAGCCAATGCAGGCTGGAAAACAATCAACAACGACGCGGCTACGCAGAAGGCCCTGCTTGACAGTGGCTATCTCACCGGCACCGTCGGCGGACCCCTCACAGCCGTCAAGATGGATATCCACGCGCCGTTGCCCGTCATCCTCTTTTTCCAGCTTACCGCGCAATTCAATGCCTACATCGGAGCCGGCAGTGTTTCGAACCTGCCGGCTGATGTCACGACCGCGGCGGCCGACAAGCAGACACACTCGGTCGCTACGCGCCAAATGACCATTACGGACTACAATTGAGAATTTACGATTGTATAGAATGAATATATAGGAGTAGGGGCGTATAGAATATATAACATGTATATTCATGGATTTGACTTTTTTTTCTTTTTCTCTTCACGATGTACATGGTCAGCTACAGGCATGTTGCAAGTACATAGAACTTCCAAGGCTCATGCTATGATGCTCAAGCCGCATGAAGTGGAAGAAAATAGATAGAGTTGGGGGAAAAAAGAGAAAGAAAATACTGGACAACTCGATACACTACTACGCCTTTCCTTGATTTTCTTAGCGACGCGTAACCCTAACCCCGAGCAGCGATTAGCACAGTCAGTCCTTCCACCTTTTAATCATCCGCAACCATCATTCTTTTCCATGTACCAACCAACCCCCCAGCCTTCCAGAATCCTACCCCACACAGCCATCATGCATCCTTCACCCATCACCCCTTCCTTCCTTCCTTCCACCGCCCACCTCATCCATCGCACTCAGCCCCCCCACCCTGCCCTGCCCTAGTCCCACAACCCCTACCCTCCTCGTCAGATCTCGCTATGTACCTTGAAGCAAAAAACCACCACACCACAGATCCAACCGTACCAGCACCAAGCACCAACATAGACGGATTCCACTATGTATCAAAAACATTTAGAGCATTTCGCGGAATAATCATGCCGTAGAACGCTCCGGACCGCGGGATCTACAGTACAGCGCAACTGCAGATCACCAACATCTGATATTTCGACACCCACCAACACGTTTTGTTGTCGCACAACGCTCGAATGAATGGGGAAGTTTGCGCGGCGGAGGTGAGGGTGCTGAAACGGGTATGGAGGGTTTGTGGTGTGGGCCGAGGGCGCGGAGAATGAGATTAGGGGGGGGGGGGGGGTTGGAGCGAGGGTTTCGAAGGAGGTGGAGGCCTGGGGGGGGAGGTTGTTTCAGCGCATTGCGTGGATGGGTAAGGGCTGCGTTTCTGATTTCGAGTAAGGCACGTGATGGTGTTTGGAATCATTCTCAGATCCAGTCTCGCTACGAAAGACACAGATAGTCTTGATTGAATGGTTGGTTTGGCACTAGGTGATAGCTACCTGATGAAGCCATCACAAACGCTTGCGATATGAATTGGTTGATCTGTTCACAGTACGCTTCGTCTATGAATTGCGATGAAGACCATTTCTCAGGAAACCTTAGTAAGGTAACAATCGAAGTGTACTTGCATGATACGACTTTGCTGAACGCTGAGTAAACCCCGGACTGAAAGGTAGCAATTTAATATAAAGGAACTACCGCCGAGGGATTGATAGAACAGCATCGCCATGAATGCCACCGAAAGCATTGGTATATAAAATAACTTTTGATTCGATATCAACATATGATGTAGGCTCGCTCACAAGGGTAAACTGCCTTCTCAGGTCTCCTACCATCCTCTTCTCATCAATCTGAGCTAGCGGAAGAGTAGCAGATACTATCTCTTAGATACCGCTAAAATCAGGCCACCAGTTCCCCTCTAGATACAGTCGTCATACTCTGATATCAGTGTAGCTAGTAACCTTGGAATTTACGACATCGTTAAGAAAAAGAAGAAGAAGAAAGAAACCATTCCTCGTTGTCATGGATTCTACTAAAGCTAGCAGATGATCAAAAACAATCTTCTTGAAAGCTAACTTGTTAGCTGGTATAGCTATGGCAGCAAAGATGTGAGAGCCAACCAGGTGGGAGCAGCAAAAGCACGAGAACACAGTAACATCAACATTTTTGGGTCCGATGATTTGAGTAGATGAGATAGGGAACGGCTTGGTATGTGGACAGCTTTTCTGATCCGTGTGTTGATTACAATTTTATAACCGCCGTTTCGATCACTTGGGAACCTGATGGCTCAATTCGCCATCGAGCTCTCCACTCAGTGGCTTCCAAGGGTCCTCGGTCTCCTCTTTTCTTTCTGTAGGAGATACATCAGCAAGTATAAACCTGTCGATACAGCACAGTCCATCACCCCTCTCTCTCCGACCTCCGCGCCCTCACCACCCATCAAACACTCCCGACATCCACCCCATCATCGGCACGTCTACTCTCTGGAACAGGATAACCACTCCTCCGCCTACCATCCTTCAAATCCAGCCCACCCAACCTTGCTAACCGCATACCCGCATTCCACTCCCCCCAGAATCCCTCACATCAAAAAATTCCAAAAACATCTCCCACCCAACTACCTCCACCCATCCTCTTTTTCATCGCCAACTCACAATTCTCATCCCATACGATTCACCTCAGGACCATACCTCAGATCTACTCAGCAGCAGGCACAAGATTCGCAATTGTCGGGCCCTCTCTCTCGACTTATTTACATATAAAGAACTAGAATATGGCATTCAAATACATACCTATTTCAGAAATGCTCCTTCTATCTCTTTTAGACCACGATCCATCCTAACCCCAGAATCTCCCACACAACCAACACAACTATCGACCCAACACACCAAATCCCCCTTCTGCGCAAGCACTTAATCGATACAACCAGCCAGATAAAAGCATTTGTGAAAAACGGAAAGATGTCGCGCGAGCGAGCAAAGTCTTCTTGGATTAGGGGAGCTGGGGGTTGCGGTCGAGCGGTGGGCGGAGTTTCATAGTCGGCGAGGGACGATGAAATAGAGAAATTTTTTTCCGAGTCGGAGGCGACGTTCGGGATTGCCCCAGCTGCAGAGTAGAATTTCAACAGCGCCTTATCTATATATGAAGCAAAGAAATGCCGAAAAAATTCTGCGGTTATTAGAGAGACACCCCACCCAGCCAGCATCAAGGACTTGGGCCGTTTGCAAATCCTGTTCCTTGAGAATCAAGGGGATTGGTGCTGCGGTAGAGTTGTGGTTTACTTGATGTGAACGGGAGAACAACTCCTCGAGAGGACAAGCGGGGTCGGTATAATGAGAAAGTCCAACGAAAATGGGCACAAGGCCTCAGGCCGCCAGCACCAAGGCCTTGCCAGCGCGGCGATTGTTCTTGTGAGACGTGAGAATGATGAGGGGGATTGCGGTCCGCCTTTTGATGCGCCTGTATTTGCTTCATGCTTATATAGGTACTCCGTAGGTGGTATGAAAACGAGCGTTAGATACAAGCGGCGCAAGCCTCCACTCCAAACTCCTCTCCTCACCAACAACAACATTCCCACCGCATCGACCAAACGGACCTTCCACCCTCCAGTATCCCATCCCGCGCCATCCTAGAAGAGCTTGAACCCGCCCACCACGGCCTTCTGAAACACGCCCTCGGGATCATAAACCCGACTCACCCTCCTCAGCTCCATCCGATTACCCTCCCCATACCCCGCAATCACATCCTGCCCCTGATCCGCATAGTTCAAATACAAAAACTCACTCGCCGACCCGGCCTTCACGGTCGCCGCCTTGCTCGCTCGCAGCCACGCGCTCGCAGCGGCGTTGACCGCGGCGTCGTCCGCCTCGTCGGTCCAGGAGACTGTGAGGAGCGTGAGGGCGAGGTTGCCGCTGGTTGCGCTCAGGCCGAGAGTGTTGCCGCCGGTCGATGCGGCGACGGAGGTGATGGCGGTGGGGATGGGCTGGGCGGTGAGGGCGAGAAGGAGGTTGGGCGTGTGGATGATGGGTTGGTAGGTGGTGTTTAAGAGGTCGAAGATGGTGGAGAGGAGGGAGGCGGAGGGGGCGTGGGTGAGGGTGCGGAAGAGCCAGCTGTGTTTGAAGAGAACGATAAGTTTTGTTGAGGTTGGGGAAGGAGTGAGGGGGAGGGGGGGGGGTAAGTTACCGTTGGCCTTGCGGTGAGGCCTGACCCAACTCGATGGCAAAGTCGCTCATGTTCGAAACACGCATTGTGTTCTGCAGCTCGGGCTTGATGCTCGTAAAGGGCGCAAAGGTGGCTGGGTACGGCTCGGCGGGTTGCTTGGTGTATTCGTAGTCATTTGCGATAAACCAGCCTCCTGCTGCCGCTTCATACCCATAGTTGTTGATGAGTGCAGCATATGGATCGTAGGGCTTTGCAGTGGCAAGGGTTTCAAAGGCTCTAAAGTGCTGCTCGCGGGAGGAGATGTCGTAAGCGACCGCGCCACCCCAGAATTTGCCTTGCTTGAAGGTTTTGATGTCGAAGCGGGTGACGACGCCGAAGTTGTTGGAGCCACCTTTTAGTGAGCGGAAGAGGTCGGAATACGAGGTTTTGTTGGCGTTGATTATTTTGCCGTAGGGGAGGACGAGTTCGTAGTTAAGGACATTGTCGCAGAGAAAGCCGTAACGGGCGGCGAAGAACGAGACGCCTCCTATGACCGAATCCAAGAGTCAGCAAATGTGGCTTTCTTAGTTTATCGCGAAGATGGACCTTGCTGGTCTCAAATAAGACGGCCTTTTAGATGACGTGGCTCAAGTAGAAGTACTCCGCTTGCAGAAAGAAAACTCAAGGCTCAGAAAGACGGGATATGTACTCCGGGACGCAATCTTGTATTAGAGGGTTTAATAGTTGAAAATTCAAGGTTCTGAAGACTTGATATGGATGATAAGAGCTTCGTTGCCTTGGCAGAGCACCCATGTGCTAAGAAATTCTTCCTGGGAGACATCTACTCGCAATTGAATGAACGGGACTTACCACCAAGCGTAAGCCCACCGACACCAACGTCCGCAACTCGACCTCCTGGAACAGCAAGTCCCATAACATCTAGTTTGAGATAAACATCAACCCAACGATTGCCAGGGCCGACGCTCGTCACTGTCTGGTCAGGAGATACATCAACCTGGTTGACAAATTTCATATCAATGGTTACTCCTCCGTCAATATTGGCAGATCCACTCCATGGAGTGTGCCCGCCACTTCGAATGGCAAATTTGCAGGCATCAGTAAAGCCAGTTCTTGTGGATAACAAGCTTAGCACAAACACAGCAGAAGAAACATCCTTGACCGATCGGGGCTCGACAATACATCTTGGGGAAGTGGATCGCTCTTGAGCAGACCAGTAAGATCCGAGGCTATCTGTGTATTGTGTCTGGTTAGGATAGGATACCTTGCTATCCAAGACCAAAGACAGCGCAGCGCACTCGATTGAGGGTTAGCGGAGGTAGCAAAAGACACTACGATCAAAAGTAACCGCAAAACTCACGCAGAGGCCTGACTGAGAATTTTCCAAGGCGTGAGATATGATCTCAGATGAGGAGGGTAGACCCGCAAGTGATTCTGGTAGCGAGGATGTATCGACGAGCTGGGAGAAAGCCAGGACTTGGTTGAGACCGAAAAAAAAGACAAGAATGGACAGGCAATCAAAAAGTTGCATGTTGGCGATTATCGGATTAATAGCGGGTCTGCGTTTAGGACTCTAGCCTTTTCTCTATAAAAGACACAACCGTTAGACTTGCTTGGTCCGTTGATCCTTCAGTGCAATTGAAAGAGCGAGACTGTTCTTCGAGGTACGAGTGTGCAGCCTGAGTCGAGATTATCGGAGCAACTTGACATGGGCTGAGAGACGCAGTATTAGGAACTCCATAAGCTGAGGTGAGATCCGACAACGTCCTAGTCTAAGAGCTTAAGGAGTTTCGCGCAATTCATCCAACACAGCTTCTCCCAAGAAATCAGCTCATTCAGCTGTATCCCTCGTCGCTAGAGGACTGCTGGGTCATGGATCGCTAGGCGAGACGTTCAGGAAGATTGGAGGTACAGCATTAAGAAAGGGCCGGAAACAACGTACAACTTGCTCTTGCTCTTGAATTCAGCTATACTCTCCAGCTGGCACAAGTACTCGGTGTCTGCTGCAATCATTTAGGAACTGTATTGCAGTTCCACCGGGACTTTGGGGGAATCAACATCCCTATGTACTCTCTAAACAAATTGGTTTCCATTTGTGGGTGGCTAATTATTACATCCGTATGGCAATACCAACCTCCCCTGCAGACGCCGAGTCGACCGCACCAGCCTATCAGGTAGGTCAGCCGTATAAGCGATTGGAGAGAGCTTAGCGATCGAAGATCGTCCGCTGATTAGTAACAATGGTATAAATCTGGTAATCTCCTAAGGTACTTCCGTAAGGTAAAGTAATCTACACACATATACACGTTTGTGCTCCGTGACCCCATGTTTGTCTAAGACTCTAATAGTTCATCAAATCTGCGGTTCAAGTCAGCGTTGGCATGTACCCACGTTATCTTCTTTCGACTGAACGAAATCAGACTCACCCCTTCCGAAGAGCGCTCTTTTGCTCCAATCCATTGCAAGCAGTACCCTGGTTCTCATGCTGACACTCTGCGCAAAATAAACACTTCTCCACAGGTACACTGCGACTAAGCCGCCACTAAAATTCAGCCCGTTGTAATCAAACACCGCTGAATTACCAATGTACGCCAAGCTTCCCAAATGGCGGTATTCAAATGCCTTGTAGATAGCCTCGTCAACATCGCCGTACTGAATTTCGTTAGCTGCCATGCCGGGAGCAGCTTGGGCTAGCTTCTTGAATTTACGTCCAAGATATTGACCTTGTTGATGTGCGCGTTGCGCGGTAGCCGGGAGAGATGTGAGTTTCGAGTCGATCTGCAGAAGTAATTCATGAAGTTCGCCAAAGTCGAGGGTGCCGCTTTTGTCCCGGTCGTATTGCTCGAAAAGCTTGTCTAGACGCCGTAGATGATCTGACGCTTGAGGAAAGCGCTTCTTCACTTTCTGCGCTACCTCACGCCATTCCGCGAAAGTGATGTTCATTTTCTCCGGGTCTTTACCTCGGTCGTAGGCAAGGGTGCGGAGGAAATGGACGAGGTGGTCTGCAACATTGTTTTGAACGGTAGAGCAGTCACCAATAGCATAGACCGTGCCCAGAGGAGCTCCATTGAGACGGAGATGAGTGTCCGTTTCAAGAGCGTGTTTGTTTGTTTGAATATCAAGCTTTTCCGAGATGCGTTTGCAAAAGTCGGTTTGAGCTGGTTGACAGTAAATATCTGGATTTGCAAACTGCAAAGGGTCTTTAACTTACCGACGCCGGTAGACCACAGACAGAAGCCCATCGGAATCTCCTTAGTAACAGTCTCACCCTGGTCGTTTTTCTGAGTGAACAGGATTTTATCGGGCTGGACTTCTTTGACTCGAGAATTTGTCAATACCTCAACTTGATCGTGTGCGAATCTTGCCTCAGCAAACCTCGACACAGCCTCGTCGTATGTATTGAGTATATGGCCTCTACTCTGAATCACATGCACCGATATCTCGTTCCTAAGGATCTTCGGGAACGATCGGCCCAAGTCTTCGTTCAATAGGTCAAAAAGCTCGGCCGCGAATTCAACGCCTGTTGGTCCCCCACCACTAACCACGAACGATAGCAAACGCCGCCGCTCTTCATCGGATGTTGTTGGTAGGCAAGCATGCTCCAGGTTCTGAAGCACTCTATTCCTGATCTCCCTTGCGTCTTCTATGGTTTTGAGGAAATGGCAATTCTCTAATCCTTTCACGCCATGTGGATTTGTAGTAGAACCTGCCCAAGGGTCAGTAACCATCACAGTTTCACATTGCGGGTTTGCCCACCAACGGCAATAACAAGTTTGTCATAGGGAAGATAAAAGTGCCTCTTCACCCCATTTAGATCCGTCTGAGCGACTTCTAATAACTGTTCGGATAACTCGACATCTACCGCTTCTGCTTTTAAGAAATGTCCTCGTACACGTTGGACTATACGCCGTATAGGTTCAACCAACGATCGTAGCTCTAGTGTGCCCACAGTTGCTGATGGCAGCATTGGTGTAAACAGAAAATAATTCACATCTGACACCACAGTAACATGGTAGTCCTCGGGGTTGAGAGTCTTCAGTAGCGCAACGCTACCCCATCCGCTTCCTATTACGACCAGCTTCGGTTTATACTTTTGTCTTGCCATCTCGTCACAGTCATCGTCGTCGACTAGCACTTCCGCGATTGGTAAGTTCTTAGGTCCTCCTCTTTTCGGCTTCAATGCGGACTCCGACACTGGGATATCCGTGTAGGACAGATCCTCACGATATGTCGAGGCATCATAGATAAAGAACGCTATCACAAGTCCACCACTGACCAGTATAAAGGCGCCGCTGTAAGCAAAGAAACGATAGAAGAATCGGAAGACAGGGCCGCGCTTTAGAGGTAAAGGGTTTGTTGAGAAGCTCGGGCAAGCATGTCGGATAGTATTAGGATTCTGTAGAGAAACAGGTTGGAAGTAGGTTTTTGAATTGAGGTTGGGTCGATACTGTATCATCCGCAAGCATCTTGAGTTTGATGGGCTTCGTGGAACAGTATACTTTCGATTGCATGGTACTGACCAAGCTGTGGGCGGTAAAGTCCGCAGACGTCCAAGAGTCATGGTAAGCTTATTCCGCATCTTGCTGAGCCTTCGCAAGGATCGAAACAGCCCAATTGAGGTCAGCAAGGGCGTGCGCTTACGCTCTGGACATTGCGAGTTATGTACAACGCCTGGGAATAAAAATAAACTCCTCTAGGTATGATATGACAACGGCAGACTCGACGTCATAGGGCTCAGCTTTAGATAACATAAATTACCTTAGCGCAGTTGTTTACAGTTATATTGTACGGTTATCAAAGAATCTTTCTCCAGAGGGCATTCTGATAGAGGTACTGAAGATTGCGTTGCTATTCCCGGGCCCCGGCCATTGTTATGTCTGAGAACAGGACGTGGCTGTTGCAATGGAACAGGACACTGTTACCCTTTTACATAGCCATTCCGCGGAATCAAATTGAATTTCCTCTATTCTGACATGGCTAAACGCCTTGGATGCTCGGACGAAGAGAGTCCGCATGCGAAAAGACGGAAAGTTGGCATCATTGAGGTTAGGAAGAATCATGTGCTAGATATAAAGTCTCCGCAAGCATTGCAACGGCTTTTGGCCTTTGAACAGGATGAGGGGCCTCAAGTCAAACAAAGTAAACCCTTACCATTGCCGCTGTTCAGGTCTCTCCTAACACCTACATAGAGATACAAGCGTTCAAGTCGTTCCTAGACTCGATTGCTTATGGTGAAGACACTGAGGATAGGTCGACCAGCCGAGCCATTCTTTTGGAATATCTAAAGTCCCAGGTACCTTCTGACGGCGAAGGCAACTCATTTTATCTTGCAGACATTATTCAGACCTGGACTTTTTCTACACATTCTAACAATGAAGGGTTGTTTTCCGCAGTGGTGGCTGTGCTGGCATTACTGTTGAAGACCATATCAAGCTTCGTTGAGTTCCGGGACTACGGCAACCTTTTATGCACGACATTGTTGCAAAAAGAGCAGATCAGATTATTTGATAGAGCCCTGAGTACTCATAAGCCCAAAGAGCATGTGATATCGCCGTGCCTACGCCTACTGACCGAGATCGTCTCTTTCGATGGCGGTAATGCGGCCAAGGGCATTTATCTTCATCGAGACGTGACCTTCAAGCAGCTTGACGTCTTCCTCGGCATGCGTAAAGAATATTCAGGAGGTAACCCAGACGATTGGAAACCTTCAGTCAGGAATAATGCGCTCCGGTATCTATTTGCCAATCTCAAAATGCAGGACCGAAACACAAAGACCGAGATTCTAGCCCAGGGAAGAATATTCCGCGCCATGTTTCAAGATATTAGGGAAGACTCCCCTACCATTGTGCAAGGGATACTTGACACGCTTAAGAGAGAGATCGTCGAGGATGAGACTGTTCCCCGTCTATCGAAAAGTCGACTGTTCACGGATTGGACCTTGGGGCGGCTGGCCACGTTGTACAGTTACCACGAGAATGACAGAATACTTGTGGGAGGCACGAATGTTGAGGACTTGGTCCATGTATTCCTTCTCCTAATCTGCACTAATGAGGAGTACGGCGTACTTGTGGCACAGAACATCCCACGAATAGATACTACTAACGATAATATGGATGTCAAAGAATTTGGAGATATGTCGCTGACCTCTGAAAGCTATCGAAAGCAAAAGCCTGTACGGAATAGGACGCTTGCATCTTTCCTTCAGGGTCTCCGACCGTACGCCAACGTGTTACAAAACAACCTGACACTTGCAATTTTTCAAGTTGCTCCTGAGTTGATTGCTGATTACTTTCATAAAAAGAACACCTTCTCGTTCGAACCCAAGTTAACAGCTACATGGATCGGCTATTCTCTCTTTTTGACGTCCACTGTCCAGCTTCCAATACCTAGGGAATCGTTGCAAGTAGACACTGATGGAACTTTAATACATTCCCCTCCTTCCATTCTCATAGAATACATCTTACCACAACATCTTTCTCAAAAAGTCCTGACGCGATGTCTACATCAGAGTGCGGATCTAATCACATTCTTTGCAGTAAGGATACTTGTTCTAGCATTTGAGAAGTTAGAAACGGCTCTGAGAACCTTGAGATCTCCCAGTCAAGAACAGCAGGACCAATCTAAGCGCCAAGGAGACCAAGCTGCCTCAACGCTCGCTACAGCTTTTTGTCAACGATGTCCTCACATGAAACATGTCATCACAACGTTTCGTAATTGTAAAAGAAGAAACGTCATGCTGCGAGAGGCTATTGCTCGTTTACTTACACTCTACTACAAAATTGTTCCACATATGGCTTTGGATGAAAAATTCGATATCTCCGTCGCGCTCTGCGCCGCGTTGCAGGAGCACAAGCCAGAAGCTAAAGGCTTGAAAGGACAGGGTATGCAGTTGCTGGAACTTGACCATCTCCTTGATATTGCGCGCCGCTCGCCTGATATGAACTGGTGGCATAAAACAGGTACATGCTTGTGTCAACTGATTAGCCTGTCCTGCTGATGATGTGTTTTAGAACATATGTTGCTGTCACCATTCACCACAGTGCTACGGATATATGCATTGAGTGGGCAAACGAACGCAGATAATAATTGGAAAGTGCTATTACAGTCCATCATCAGGGAGTGCGCGATCTTGAAGCCAGATACACGTGTTTCATCTCTCGATGTCCTAGTGCTCAGCCTTGAAGAATCTCAGGGTGGCAAATTTTCGGACACTCTCTATGGATTTCTCGACAATTGTGTCCTACGCTTCGTCAAGAGGCCAGTCAAATACTATGACATTCTCACAAGTCTCGCAGGCGACAACGAGTCAAGTCAGATAGAGTCTAGGAGGATTGATCTTCTACTCATTGTAATTCTAGAACAGTGGCCTTTCCTGATTAAGGCTTCAACAGCACCAGACACGGTTGGGGTGGCTATGTGGCTTATCCGCTACCTGGAATTGTCGATTCCCGCCGGCGGAAATCCAGCCCTACTTTCTCAGATCCGTGATAAACTGAGAAATGAGGCAAAGGACAACGATTGCCGTGCCATGCTAAGCAAGGCCTTGAAAGAGCCCGGGGACTCCGGACAACTTGGTAAATTCGAGAATCTAGCCCCATCACGTTGTATCGTACGGGATCAAGACTCGACAGCCCTTGGACAACCGAAAGCCTTTGCTCCGCCTGAGGCACCTTTCCTCTCGAGGCCTCCTGGAGAAGATGAAGATCACGTGGGGTTGCGTAAGTGGACTCAGAAAGATATACAAGACGCAATCGGAGAAGGCTCGGTAGGAGATTTGATATTCTGTTTGTGCTCGAAGCATGAGGACATCCGAAAGCAGGCACAGAGTGGCTTGGTCACCTTCATGGCAAAGCTTGAGGTACGTAAAATATCATCTTCACAAGTCAGCTCTAAATATTACCAGCCCTCAGGATACAGCGAGTGGCAACAAACTTACGTTCTTGCTGGTGAAGTAGTCGAAACTGCAAAAGAGATGCCTTCCAAAACTGCTCTACCTTATTTCGCGGGTGTTATCGCAGCCAGGTCTTTCTCGATCTTAGCGAACCCCCTGCACGTCATGTATACCAAGATCAACAAGTTTCTGAATAAAGGGCCCCAATGGAACGTAGTGAAGCTGCCGTCGTATTGGGTGGACAAAGTTTTGTTGCATCCACCAACCGATGATGACGCTCACTATGAAGAGGTGAGATGGATGCTAGACGTCTTGATTGACGGCCTACGAACGCCGGCTGTGAGTACTCTTTCGTCTCTATTGATGTAGAATTGTCTAACACTATATTGTAGGATATGGAGAACTACCGACGCTGTCATATCCTTGAACGCTTGCTATTAATGTCTGCATCGCCGTCATTACCGAAGGACTGTAATGAGAAACTTATGCGACTGCTCTTTCGTTGCACCTATGTTGAAGGAAGCACTACTTTGATCACCCGTTGCGGTTTGCTAAGTTGGATCTGCTGTCGGATCGCTTTGAGAGAGGCGAATGAGTATGAGTCGGATGTACTCAGACTTTTAGCGTCAAGAGCACACAAGACCAGTGACCACGACCGTGTGAAGGAATGGAGTAAAGGGGCATTTACTATAGTGTTAGATAGTCTTCAGATGACATCTGAGAGTCGATGACCCTATTTCACATTCCAGCAATTCATTGACAACAATCCTCATAATGGACGGAATTAAGTGATCATCATCATAGCTTCACTTTGTGATAGGTTGTAGATCTCTGCACCATAACATTCTCCCGCCCACCAGTGCATTTATCACTCCGGACACAATTTCGCCTTGAAGTAACAGATCCTGCCAGACAGTATTCGTTTCCAACACCAGCAATAGAAGCCGCCGTGGTCTCTGAACCCCACCAGAATCGACTCGACATAGTTACGGACCCCCCATCTAAACAACGTCCTCAACGAGCTCCCGTCCCCCAGCATACTACTTCTACAAGCAACAAAGCTCGATTCTTTGATTCTAAGAACACTCTGCCTAGACACTAAAACTCGGAACCGCCTCATGAGACATCGAGTCTATTCTCAATAACCTTGACTCGAAGCTGGAACTGCTGGACCATATTTGCAATCTACAACACGTGAAGAGCGAAGGCTACCCGGGCAAACCAAATCGAAAAGTATACAGTCTGATAACAGAAGTCTAGCAATGGCTGTACATTATACAATCGAAGGCCTGATGCGGCTGCGTGAGTCTCCGTTGGTACGCAAGCCTTCCGGCTTACTTCCCATAGAGGAATGGATGGGGTAAGATAACGCCGCAGTGTGAGCACGAGTATACTTTAACTAATTGTTTTTAAGCCCTGTACCAGATCCGAACCAGAGGAAAGCCCCTAACAGAGCAAAGGCGGAAGAGTCGCACACATTTGATGGCATTACAAATCGATTATTTGAGAGCAGAATATCCCGGGGCTTAAGCAATGGTAAGGCGTGCTTCAGTGCGTATCGAAAAACTCAGATAAATGTTTACATCTATTTATTTTAGCTCCTGAGGATATTGTTCTCGGGCCTCCTAAAACAGCCTTTGCTTCCAGCACCCGAAACAGCTCCAAACCCCTCGATCCTCCCGACCGAGCAATTTCCGGTCAGAATAGCGATAATACAGCCAAGGATAGCCAATTCAATCACAGAGAGAAGTATGGCAGAGAGGGACAAGGAACTGATAAAGACGGAGAGCGCTCTAGGGAATCAAGACAAGGTACAATACCTAATAGGCGCAGTTTGAGGGATGACAATGAGCCTTGGCCCGCTGCTCGACAGCACAAAAATACTGGTGGCGATGGCGCTGAACGGCCATCCCGACGTAACGGCGATCGTGAACACGATAGAGGTAGAGATAGTGGTCAAGAGCCAAGAATCCAGAGGGGGTTCGAGAACCATCGGCGAGAGGTGGATCGTGAGGGCGGTGATAACACTTCCACGCGGCGTAATGGGCCCGGCAGGGGTCGTCTCGATGCCCCGTGGTCTCGTGAAGACGAGCGCCAAGAAGTTGAAGCACTGGAGAGTACTAGAAGCATGGGTAAGACACGAGACTGGCGAGATAAAGATAAGGTAGGGATACGCGGGGCAGACCGAGACTGGAATAGGGCAATGAAACAAGAACAAGATCCAGAATGGATGGCCGAGCCTGAACCGGAAGAGAAGAAGCAGTCTCATACTCAGGAGGACTTTGAACGGTGGAAAGAACGCATGAAGGCCAGCAATGGGCCGGCTCAGGAGTCACCGGGGGAGCAACTGCCCATTCATCATGAGCGTTCTACGTCACTGCTCAGCAACAATGCGGTGAAGGGCAAGGTCGAAACGCCACTTGTAGTAGACCCAAATTTCGACGGGTTCTTTGGACTTTGGAATGAGCCGAAGGACAAGGTCATTAGCGATGGTATGCAAGCACAACCAGCAAAGAGTATAAGCAAAGCCAATACTCCAAAACCGTCAAAGTTCACAGGATTTTTTAATGCGAAACCAGTAGCCGAAGCAGATCCGGAGCCACCTGTTCCTTCTGTGCCTCCTGTTGAGGAGATCAAAGACTCTTCCAACGAAGACAGAGAAGGGTTTCAACGGATATTACAACTTCTTGACCGGCAACAGCCTAAAGTCACGAGAAACGGTACGCCTCCTCGGGAACAGATTGCACGGAATCTACCATCCTCTCCTCCAATTCCGTCATCTCGATCTCGGGACTCGGCCAGTGGGCTGGAGAACTTACTTGCGTCACAAGCAAATAGAGACTGTCCTCCGCAGAACCGTGACAGTGAGTTCTTGCTCCAGTTGATGCAGCAAACACAGCAGCTACGCCCGAACATTGGTCAAGCCAATCTTGGTGATCAACGACAGGGTGGAGCACCTGGGCCTGGTACGTTGCCATTTTCTAACGTTCTCATATCGCCACGAGACTTGCCCCGACAGACGCCAACTACCAATCCCCCACCAGGCCTCTACAATGAGCCATTAAGGGATGATTTACCGCGTCAAGACAAGTTGAACCCAAATGCGGATAGAAAGGGCCCCCCACCGGGGTTCTATGAGATTCCTATAAATAGTAACACGCAACGCCATCCATCCGCTGGGGCAAACCAGCAACCAACTCTACCATCAGGACTACAAAGACCGCCAGGCCTGGAGCAGCTGTCATCTACATACTCTCAATTTCCTATCCCGCGTCAAAATAACATCCCACCTCCTCCAGGATTTCAATCGGCTCTCCGCAACCCCAATCCATTTCCACCAGGTCTGATGGCAAATATGCCTAATTCAAGCGACAGAGGTCCTCAGTATGGCATGAGACCGGGTGTCAATGGTCCGATTGGCATGCCACCGCCTGGATTCATGAACATCAACGTCCCGCCACCAGGTTTTCCACCTCTATCGTTCAATCAAGAGGGAAGAATCAGTCCATCGCGGATGTTTCTTGGTACTGGTGCGCAACGGCCACCTATGGACGGATTCGGGGATGCAGGGAGTTTTCAAATTCCGCCAGGGGTGTTTCGACGGCAGGAGTAAGGATAGAGGTAGTAGGGGGATGATGAGGAGAGCTGACGATTAAATGATACCCATATCAGCGGCTTGAGGTACATAGCGTTGTTGCTCTAGCTAGCTAATGCTATCAAAAATGCATGTTGCTGATTGAAATAGTACGCCGTAAAACAAAGAGTCCTTAATCTCCTGCCAGATCCCCCATCTATGCATTCGGCTAAACCTACAGTAGATACATCGATTTCGAGTTTAGAAATCACCCTGATGTCTCCCCCATTTGGATCACACTCATTTATGTCCTACCTTTACCAAAACGAAAACATCTGACTGTAATTACGAGGAAGCATATTTAATAATTAAATGAGATCATCGATCGGGACGAGTGGGAGGTGGTAACCCTGTTATAAAGAGCATGCATAACATTGCCTCGATTCATGATCGTCCTAGATGAAGCTCTACGCTTCCTTGATATGTCCATTTCGCCACGCCATACCATGCACCAATGTTATGCCCTAGACTATGCCTAAAGATATCACCCACACAACCAAAACCCTCGCTCCAACCCCATCCTTAACCCCAAGTCCCACCTCCACCGCCCCTACCCTGCCTCTTCTGCGCCGATAACCGCCAATCATCCTCGCCAGCGAAACGATTATAGAGCGGTTGTATCCTCTCGGCCTTCTTCCGCTTCGACAAACGATCCGTAGCCGCGACTTTGAAGAACGTGGGTGCTGCTTCGACGAGCCACTGTTGCGAACATCAACATATCATCCACGAATTGTACATTTAGGATTTAGGGTATCGTACCTTTGGTTCAATAGCCGTTGTACAATGCATGTATTCCTTCGTTGTTAATACTAATGTATGAAATATCACATGCTCCGCCGGCTTTCCAAACATCGCACTGCTTGGATGCATATATACTGGCGTACCCTCGGTCAGTGTCTTATACCCCTCCTGCGGATCCTTCCTCGCTGCATTCCTGAAAAACCCCGAACATAGTGCTTGTCTTACCTTCATCGTGTTCCGTCCGCAAGAGATGACTTGATGCTTGTAGCGCTCCATGATGCTGACGAGTTGCTGCCGAACGTCCTGCGCGCGACGCATGTTACGCGCTTGGATGAAGTTCTCGAAACACCATGGATTGGAGAATTTCGACAATTTCCAGCCGTTGTAGACGTTAAGCAGGGTAAGATGATCACCATGTGGGTCGTGGAACTTGGCTTTCTTTTGGTCGGCTTGTTGCTGTTTTTCCTTAGGGCGGTAAAAGACCGTTTGAACGGATAGCATAGCGACAACGCTGAGAATCTCGTCGGAACAGCCCATGTCGACGGAGTAGATGAGGACTTTTGCGAGTGCGGGTTCCATGGGGAAGTCGGCCATTTTGCGGCCAAGGCGGGTTAGGAGGCCTTCGTCATCGAGGGCCGAGAGGGCGTAGAGTTCTTCCAGAGCTGTAAGCATGGTGTTGGTAGGTGGGGGATCCATGAAATCGAAGTGCAGAAGGTCGTTGATGCCCATGGCTTTGAGCATGAGAATGGTGTGTGACAGGTTCTGACGTTGAATTTCGGGTATTGATGTGGGGAGCATTTCGGATTGGAAGGCGGCTTCTGTATAGAGTCTGAAGCATTTGCCAGGACCGGTTCTTCCAGCACGACCAGCCCTCTGCTTAGCTTGGGCCTGTGAGATGGGTGTGACGACTAAGGAATCCATTCCCAGTTTTGGATCGTAGGCGTTCTGTTTCACAAAACCGGGATCAATAACGTAGTAGATTTGATCAATCGTAATTGATGTCTCGGCGATGTTTGTCGCAATGACGACCTTCCTACTGCCCGGCGGTGCAGGCTCGAAAATCTTGCTCTGCATCTCGCTTGGTAAAGCCGAGTAGACTGGTAGAATGATGAGCTCAGGAACACTGGGTCCAAGCGCTTTCATCCTTTCGTACAATATCTCGCAACTTGTATCAATTTCTTCCTGCCCTGTCAAGAATAGCAAGATATCGCCCTGTGGCTCCGTAAGATGGATTTGCATGACAGTGACAAGAGCCGCATCAAGATAGTCCGATTCGGGCTCTCTTGAGTACATGATCTCGACAGGATACGTTCGTCCAGGTATTGTGAAAATGGGACATTTGTTGAAATACTCGGAGAATTTGTCTGCATCGAGCGTTGCTGAAGTGACGATGACTTTTAGATCTGGTCTTCTCTTCAGCGTCTTTTTGAGTAAGCCAAAAAGGACGTCCGTTGCAATCGTGCGCTCATGGGCTTCATCCAGCATGATGACTGAGTATCTCCTCAGGTTAGGATCTAGCAGGATCTCCCTTTGAAGCATGCCGTCTGTCATATATTTGATCTTCGTCTCTGGACTTGTGCAGTCCTCGAATCGGATTGTATATCCGACTTCTTGACCCAACTTGCAGCCGACCTCCTCTGCAACACGCTTCGCAACAGACATTGCCGCAACACGGCGGGGCTGAGTTACTGCTATCGCTCCATGGTTGGCGAAGCCACCCTCAGCTAAGTATTGTGGCAACTGTGTTGTCTTTCCGGATCCAGTATCGCCCACGACAATCATAAGTTGGTTTTCGTTGACAGCGTCGAGAAGCTGCTTGCGAAATTTGTAGACAGGCAAGGTTTCTCTCTGCTGCTTGATTGACATGGAAGTCCTTTTTCCCAAGGGCTGGTCTTTACTCTGTGTTGCCCGTTTCCATTCTGGCAAAGCATCAGATACCTTGTTAGCTTGCGGATTCTTTAGATCACTAGCAAACTTGCGTTGATCCGGTGCCATCATTGGATCTTGCCATTGCGCGTTTAGGTCGACTTGTGAGGCTTGCTCGGCTGCCTTGTCTTGTGCTTCTTGCTGTCGTAGGTCGCGGCGTTCCTTGGCTAGGGATGTTCCGGCCATTGCAGCACGATTCATAGAGCCATCTGGCGCTTTGACGACTCGTATAGGTGACAGTTCTAACGACTGTTTAGTCTGACCTGCGAGGAACGGAGGTTCTTCTTCTCGAACTTCAATATCGACATCCTCCTCTTCTTCAAAGTCACCTTCCCCAGCTAAAGTCGCATTGTACTCCTCATCGATGTCTGGATAGTCTGATGCAGAAATAGCGCCAGAGGCTATTAGCTGTTTGATTTCCCACCGTTCAGGTGAGGTCATTCTTTTTTTGTTCCGCATAGGTCTACCATCCATCTCTCCTTCAACAACCAGCACATCTAAACCCAACCCGCCGTAACGACCATTGCCATTGGTCGCAGGACCCATTCCATCCAGTCGCTCCATATTAGCTCCTGATGCCAATCGCTTCTGAGGTACAAGATCCCGACCCGTAACTTGGTCCACCTCTTTCATCGATAGTCCAATTCTGGTTCCCTGAATACTCATGACTTTTACCTTGACTGCTTGACCCCGAGATACTAGGTCTGACGGATGATTCACACGCGCTCCCTCCTGCATTGCAGAAACATGTACCAGGCCGTCTACCTTTCCTTTGATTCCTTGCAGGTTCACAAATGCCCCGAAATCTTTAACACCTGTCACTGTTCCATCGTAGACCTTAAACATCTTTGGCGCATCATCAATTTCTGGGACAGGGGGGCGCTTGAAGTGGTCGTCGTTATCTTCACGATGCCGTCGCCTGCTGCTCCCATGTCTGTTGCGGTGGGATTCTTCTTTCCCATGATAGCCGTTCATTGGTCTGCTGTCATCGTCATTATGTAAGTCGCCAGTGCGCTTCTGATGTCTCTCAATATATTCCGAACTGTGAGATCTTAATCTCGAGCGATACATGTCCCTCTTCCTCCTACCCCTCCCTTCGCCGTCATCGTCAGGGCTTCGACTTCTTTTCCTGCTGTTTGTACGATCATGAGTCATCCTAGATTTGCCCACCAGATTCTCGAGCATGGCGAAAGTGTCATCAAGTGTGCCCATCTTAGAATCATCATCTGCGGGCACTGCAGCCGCTTGCTCCTCCTCCCAATGCAGATCCCGATCCGGCATAGCCAAGCCTTTAAATATCCTGGTCTTCTTCTCGACATCATCCAGGCCCTTCTCCTCGCGAGATTCTGCTCCTCGAGTTGTTCCGTTTCTCACTTTGCCCTTGAATTTGGGGTGCATTGTCAAAATTAATCGGTCAACGCTCTCCACCAGGCTGTTGGGGAACTCCGCCCCCATGGCCTCCATCTGTGACTTGAATTCGGGTAACGAGTGATATTTCGAATGCTGGTCTATAACAAATTCGGCAAGAGTTTTGTCGCTGATTCCTAGATGATTTTGGAGCTCAGATGTTACTTTTGCGACTAGGGAGAGCAACTCAAGTGATTCGAGGTCATCCATGATCATGGCACGGCGACAATACCAAAGTCTGGGCAGAAATAAGAGCGTTAAATTTTCAATATGGCTGTTGCTACCTCTCTGCATATCCATCTCGGAATCATATGTAATTCGCTTCTGGCGCTTGATATTAAGCGCAGAGTCCACTAGTTTCGCTCTTCCCGGGCGTACAGTAGTTCCTCGAACTACATTACTTTAAAATCAACATTAAACTACGAATCCTTAGCTCGAGATGTCCTGATATAGTTTCAAGCATTCACCACTGTTCTAAATGACTAGTGTGAGTAAAGGTCGTATAGAAGCTATCTGAAGAATGGAAGCAAAGGGGCGGAGGATTCTCAATTCAGGTTCCAAATACTCTGAAGAATGAGATGTGGAGATTGGAAAGTCTTTCGTTCACTTCGTACAACCAATGGCATATGGCTGAGACCTGCTGATATTGATGGGTTGGTAATGTTTGTTGTCTCAAATATGAGCGTGCTTGGCGACTTAAGTCCGAAAGATCTGGAATTCGCCGTGGATCCAGTTCGGAAGCAACCGGTTTGTGTCTGAGCTAAGACAATTTCTTTCGCTATATTCGTTGTAAACCGTGATTCGACAGTCACTGGGGTTATTGACAAGAAGAACTGTACGTATGTGGGGCGCAATGCTTGTGTAAAGTACATGTTTCTTCCACCGTGACTTTCCCAAGATAACGAATCCGCGGTTTCTGTTGCACTCTCAGAAATCACTTTCGCTTGAGGTCTTCAATTAGGATCATGACTGTCATAGCTTTTTGCGGATGCGAATTCAAATTTTGCACGAAGTGGTACATGGACAGCAGCGCTGATTGGATATCAGATTTCGAAAACCTTGAGAAACCCAGACGAGCCTACGAAGAAAACCCTAATGCATCAGGGCGATATGGCGAAAATCGCCTTGATCATGGAATGTCCGATCCGCGTTAAGAACACGAACGTTCAGATCGTAGCCATCATAAGGCCCAGTCTCATCCAACAAACAGCACTGCTCCGCCGGGCCAGGATTTGCCCACCTCCCAAACCAACAGCTACGATCCTGAGACTATTTCTAAGGCTAACCTCGTAAGACGCCCTGCCGCACCAGTGCGCCTATTTCGTCAACAGTCTTCCAAACTTCAGACAGGGGGAGACCCCTCTAAACATCATCCAATATTAAATCCTTCGTGCCAGCCGTGCCGTCCTTAGAAACCCTATAGCTCTCATCGAGGACGGCCCAACATTAGCAACAATGGCCGCTGTGCTCAGTCAGACTCCACTCTACCAAGACAGTCAGCGACCTCTCCAAAGGTATGGCAAGACTCGATATACTCTCTTATCCAAAGCGGTGACCATATTGCTATCGCTGTATGTCCGTTGCTAGCTATTGCGGTACTTACAGCGCTCGGCAAGGACATGGCGCTAGAGACGGCTGTTATTGTGGTCTTAGTATCTACATAGGTAACCAGGTCTAGAGTGTAGGGCGATCCTGGTAAGATTTTGTGGGGTTTGCTCCAAGTGAGGATCGAGGGTTATGAGGTAGAAGCAGTGTTTGTCTGCCTTGCTTTAGCTTTGACAAATGCAGCCTCTCCCACCTGCGTAATATTCGTTTGATAGTTATCATTTTCGCTAGTTCCAACATGCTTTCAGTGAGTACGGAGTTGTGGGGGTTTTTGCCAATACTTACAGAACAATACCAAGTTGTGCTATACTTAAGAGGACCTCTATTCGATGAAACCTCCATCTGACGAAAAACCTTTAATGTACAACTTTCTATTTAGCAAGGTTGCCGCTTGACGAACCCTTAACTTGGTCTATAGCCTTTACATGATGAACCGTCTACGCGTCACACTTCCAATCTCATCTGACTGTATTCCTAACGCTTTCGGCTCTTCTTGTAGGACGTGGTTTTGATAGAGGTATTGTCCTATATCCCATTTTAGGAGCTTAGTTCATTCTATATTAGACGTATCACGACAATAAGAAAGGCATGCTTGAGTTTCATATATCAGCTTCCACTACCCATGAGACTTTTCATACCGTTTAGAAATGTACAGCATTGTTAGTCGCGATGATTCAGTTAGACACAATAACCTTTGTACAAATTTCGGGGTTGTAAAGCACCAGAAGGATATCAAAATACAAAGGAGACGAAACAATGTCCAAGGCACGTGGAGCATCAACATGGTCCAGGAACAACAGGGTATCAATAACGGTGATTCCTCTTGTAAGATATTCTCAGTACGAGCTTGCTTTGAGCGCTTACAAGAGAGTATCGTACGAGGGACTTTTTTCTGCCGCCAACGCATCGCATACGGATTGTATTCGCGCCTCTGTACCTAAAAAAAAGTAGTAATTTGGGTATTCTCTAGTTCTATCCGCTTATCGCAAGTCGCGTTTGAGGGTTCGTACTTAAAAATAAGTCTTCCAATAACAGATCGTTTATAAAGGAAGACTACCCTCAAGTTCGTGTTACATTATTGGAAGTTCTCCTGCGTTTTGACTTGGCCTGGTTAGAAGTTTGCTTGAACCGAGAAATCCAACCCCAACCTCTGCTCACTGTCCTGCATGATCTCTTCTCCCGAACTTGAAAATGGCGTTTCAAAGACTACTTACTTTTGTCGTCCTACTGCGACTCAGCACCGTCATCGCTGCGTTAATCCCCGTTGCAGTCACCCAGCTCGGATCTTCACCCAGCCTTTCACAACAACCAAATGCGAGGTAAACTAGCAACGTCGTGGCTTCCCATTTCATGCCTAGAAATATTGACATCGCACATCAGCGTCACCCTGAAAGCCAACGTAACCCCCTTTCCAGTCCCCCACACCTACATAACCCTCGAGCTCTTTAACTCACCCGGTGATCACCTCCACCCGCCCAATGTCAACGTCGGTATCTCAGAAGCCCTCGCCATAATCTTCGATTTCGTCCAGCAGACAGGAGACATCCCACTCACCGATGTCGGCGTAAGCTTCTTCTACGGTGGTGTTTCTATCGAAGTCCATCCGATGCAATTTCACGGAAGGCCGCCCTTGTCCTATGCTCATGTGGTGAGCGTTGTGAGAGGTATCTCGCTGGTTGAAAATCAATTGGGCTTTGCAACAAGATATATGAACATTTACCACTTAAATGAGGGGCACTTGGGGACTGCATTGATAGGACATACATACGAGGTTGGAGGCCGAAACGCAACTGGAGTGAGTACTTCGTGATGGACTAGAGAGTCATTGGAATTCTTCGACAAAAACTAAGTGGTAATGGGGACGAAATGCACAAACGAGCAGTGCGTGACTCAGAGAACAAAATCCAACCCCTTTGGAATGGACTCGGCAGGCGATAGATTGACGTAGAGCAAATGTGCGGATAAACAGGCTTTAAGAGACGTCACTAAGTACCTAGCTTTCACTGACGAGAAAGCCGAATATCATACGGCGACCCTAGCTCACGCTTCCACGATGAGTAAAATACTCATATAAGCATGAATCTATCGTCCACATTGGAGGAATATCTCTCATGCTGCACCACTGTATGAGGATAATCCTTGTTTGCTGACGCCACCTATTCCAAATGCTGAACATGTCCATTCCCCAGAAGTGTAAAAAATCCGTCTGGCCCGCCATATACGACATGTCGCCAATTGATAAAGCTATAAGGTATTTTGATTTGCTTTCGCAGATGTTGATCATGAATCTGTGCCCAGCTGTTCCACATCGATGCAAAGCGCTTGAGAATGCTCAATTAGCTGCGGCGCTAGGTCTCTCTTTAGGCACCTCTGGTAAATCTAAAACCCGATAAGTTCGGTCAGTTCGGTCAGGAATAACCATCGTACGGGGAGTGTTGACATGTTGTCGAGTGATTGAAACATCAATCGTCGGCTCCTTATCCCTGGCACTAAATTCTTCTTCGTCCACCTGAAAACTTCGAAGAAGGTCTTTCTGCTGTTGCTTTCGAAGGAGCTTCCTCTTATCTTTATCATATGTGGCTTGTGCAAGCACTTTGTCAATCTTTTCTTCTACTAGTGTTTTGACGTGGAATGTCATCCGTTGGTTTGTGAACACGCCGGTAAACCTGTAGCTGAGCCACAAATACAAAATAAGAGCTTTGTGCAGGTCCTCCAGCTTATTCAGATATTCTTTCGCAGTGGTCCATTCTATGTCTAAAACATCCAGGTCTATTTCCGGTATCTCGAGCAATCCTCCACCTCCATTACATGCGACGCATTTAGCTAAAGCTTGGAGGACTTCGGTCATTTTTGGACTCCTCATATTGACAGGAGCTGCGGTGAAGGCTATTCGATCACTGATTGTCAGGCCTTTGACTGGCTCTATCGCGTCTGCGATCTCAACTTGATCCTTCAGCACGCAAAGGTGAAACCTCGGGTGCTTGAGCGCCAACTCATGAAGGCGCAGAAGTATGTAGCTAAAGGGTGTATTTTCTGGGTAATGGGCTGCGAATTGCAAAAGGATGTTGTTAGGAGGGAAGATACCAGCACTCATGATCGGATCCGCTTCGGTTTGCATCGCCTTCCTGACCACGGAAAGATCCATTGGTTCCAAGGTAGTGATCAGGCCTAGATTCTGAGCCGGTGCGGCAATCGGCAGCCCCTTACTCGTTATGGCACGATCATGCTCAAGGTGTTTCGTTGAAAGCTCGCGGTCATTCGCCTGTGTGGCAGTACGATACCTACCGGCACGTCCCGCTATTTGCTTTATAGATGAAACTGGTATGGGCTCAAAGCGGAAACCGTTCCATTTCGTGGTTGTTTCAAAGATGATACGCTTTATGCTCCTGTGCTTCTTGTAAGTATTCATAATGTAATTGAAAGGGGAGGGCCTACAGGTTCAAGCCCATGCCAATTGCATCGCTGGCCACCAAAATATCATAGTCATTGTTAGGATCATTAAATAGTTTAGCTTGTTGTGCCCTAGTATCAGGTGGTAGGCTGCCGTATACAACAGCTACCCGCTTCTTTGTTGTCTTCTCAATTTCTTTTCTAAGAGCGTGGATCCCTAGCCTCGAAAATACGACTACACAGTCCCCTTTCCTTAAGGTGCCTAGTTGTCCGTGCAAGCTAGTGGTCATGGTTTTAAGAGGGCTCAAACGCTCGTAATGGTGTATCTCTAATTTGTCTCCCATTGCCGCGGCAAGCTCCCGGATCAAAGGCACAGTTCGTTCCTCCCCACATAGATGAATTTCTTTTGCTTGTAGGCCAAGCAGTGCCTGTGTCCACGCCCAACCACGTTCGTCATGTCCAATCATTTGTATTTCGTCAATGACCGCGACCTCGACATCAGTGTTAATCGGCACCATCTCTACAGTACAGCTACTCATCATGACATTTTGATCTTGGTTGATTTGTCGCTCATCCCCTGTAATAAGGTTGCAAGCTTTTCCATTTGCGTTAAGTCTTGTATAGACTTCATGAGCCAGAAGTCGTAATGGTCCCGCATATATGCCCGACTCCGCTTGTTCCAGTCGTTTCAAAGCATGGTAGGTCTTGCCCGAATTGGTGGGCCCAACATGCAAGTGTATCTCTCGCTGTACTGTTCTCGTAACCGGGTACCATTCCACGGGGTAGCGTAGGTCAGCAAGCTTTGCCTGGGTATCGAGGCCTGATGCCGAGAAACTCCGGTTCGCAACGGCCCCATGGTAAGCGAACTTTATCTGAGCATCCAAGCCTCCCTGGCCACGATCAACATATGCTTTTCGCAGGTTGACAAAGATTGGCGGAGGATGTTGCTTAAGATTGGGAGATTTCCAATCCCGAAGAGTCATCGTTATCTGCTGCGCAAACTTGGTGAATTCGACGTCCATCAACTCTTCCGCTAGAAGTTCCAGTCGAGCAACTAGTATGGGTATGATCTTCTCATTTTTGAGGCCTTGACGTACAGATATACCATTGAAAGCAGCTCTAGCACGTCCTCGATCTCTGTTCGAAAAGCCGATACGAGGCTTCCTCTGCGGTATGTTGGCCGTCGAGCGACGCCTGCTCTGAGCAAGCCATACTGATGTTTGCGGCCCATCTGCCACCCGGCATGGAGCAAAGAGAACCGAAGGCCATTGTGTGCTCCAATGGATAAAATCCCTACTCTTGAACTTTGCGAATGGGAGGAGACCTGGAGCCGCAATTCGATGGACTTTTGGCATTCCCGGATCAAGGAGTGACAAAGATATGACAGACCTACCCTCCCAGATGATTTTCTTTCTTGAACGCGCTCATTGGTTGTTGAAAAGGCCCCACTAAGTCTACTGATTAAAGTGTCTTGTGGAGTTAGATGCGCTCTACGTAGAGTGAAAGCGTAATGGGGTAGTGGCGTTCAACTTTGTGAAGATGTTTACACTACGGCGGACGTTTACAGTAGTATCCGTAGTTCTACATAGAATACTTGTATTCCGCGCCGCCCAACCAACCCCCCCCGGTCCCCCCACCCCCCCTCTGCCGCCCGCCTTACGCCGGTAGTGCTCGGTGTACAATTCTCTTTGGAAAAACCACATCCTAATACTTTTGGCCTCTTTCTGGGTCTTTCTTAATGTCCATGCTGATGAGGAACCTTTTCTGAAGAGTTGTGTCGCACTTAGACTTGGACGCTGACAGTGCATCCCTTCTACGGCGGATTGTCAATATGGCAGGAACATCTGCAATTACGATTCAACGAGAGAGTAAGCCCGATCTCACTTGTGACAGTCTCTCCGAGCTAACGATTTTTTCTAGTTATTCTTGGGACTGTTCGTCATACCGCTCGCGGAGAAGTACACTCGACTCCTCCTTTTCTCCCGCATTTATTCCTAACGTTGAGAAATCTATAGTGGAAGGTGTTGGTGCTGGATGAAGCGAGTAAAAAGTTAGTGGACGGTGTTGTTCGAGAAGACGACATATTGGAAGAAAATGTCACGAGTCTGTGTGGCAGCTACAGTTTCAGCCCATTCTATGGACTGATTGTTGAGCAGACATCGAACAAATAGAGAAAAGGAGGCCAATGAATCAGGAGATGGATGCGATATACCTTTTGTCACCTCTAAGCCACATCGTGGACTGTCTTGTGGCTGACCTCGAACGTCGGCGTTACCGTAAATCCTACGTGATCTGGACATCAGGTATGTGTTTCGATGACCTCGTACTCAGCGCACATCACAGCAAGGTAGCACTGATTCAAAATCTTTGTTCACACAGTGATAAGTCCTGAGCTGAGTGCGCGTCTCGATTGGTCGTCTATGGCCAGAGACCATGTCGTTCAACTCAAAACTCTCAATACTGAGTTCTTTCCTCGCGAGTCTCACCTCATCACCTTTCGAGATCCCTGGAGTTTTCCTACCTTATTCCACCCAGCTTGCAATCAACTTGTTAGAGAACACATGGATAACCTAGCGCAAAAGGTACCAAGTGGATCTATGGTGTCAGACTTGGACATTTTCCTGACGAAATGCTGATAAGAATGAATCAAGATAGTTTCAATATGCGTCTCATTAGGCGAATATCCTACTATTCGATACTATACCCCACGAAATCCTACACACGAAGCTCATGTCTTATGTTCGCATCTTGCTCGCTTTGTACAGCTAGAGCTGGATAAGTACGCCAAACACCACGAGGACTTCCCGCCCCCATCGTCTCGACCTCGAGGTGCATTGATTATCGCGGACAGATCTTTAGACCTATTCGCTCCCCTTGTGCATGAGTTTACCTATCAAGCTATGATCCACGATCTTTTGCCGATTATTGAGGGAGATCGAATCTACTACAAAACCGTGCTCAATCAGAACGAATCAAATGAGGAGACGAAAGAGGTTGAAATCAGCGAAAGTGACGGTATCTGGGTCAAATATCGTCACCTTCATATGAAAGACCTCCTTCAGGAATTAGTTAGCGATTTCAATAGTTTCAAGGCTAAAAACTCGCAGTTTGCTGAAAGGTGTGTACCTTGAGACATACTCAATTATATAAGGACGCAATTAGCTAATTAAACTTACATCATACCAGCGACAAGCCAACCACCATTAATAACGTGAAAGACATGCTAGCGGGTCTGCCGCAGTACCAGCAAGGTAAGGAAGCGTACTCATTGCATCTTGGAATGGTACAGGAAGCTATGAAGATCTTCCAGGACCGCCGCCTCGCAGATATAGCTTCTGTTGAACAGGTTCGTCCCTGGATCTAGCAGTAGCTTAGTGAAAAGCTAATCTTACTAGTCTCTGGCCACTGGATTAGACGAAGACTACAAGAAGCCCAAGAATCTTGCAGATCAGGTGGTGCGGTTGCTGGATGAAGACGAAGTATCATTTCCTGATCGTCTTCGGCTGATAATAGAGTATATACACTATCGTGATGGTCTACTGCCATCAGATATCCAGAAACTACTGGCACATGCTCGATTACCTACGCGGGATGGCGAGGTAATTCATAACCTTGACCTTCTTGGCGCTCACGTTTCGAGGACATTGAAGGACATCAGACCGGTAATCCAGCCGCTCTTCGGCAGGAAACAGCCCCCAGCTGCGGGAGATGATGAGTCAGCACTGTCCCGATTCGAGCCTGTCATAAAAACAATCCTCGAGGGGCACGTCCGTGGTGCCCTCGACCAGAACGTTTTTCCTTTCACCAAACCACACTTAGATGCAGCTGAAGGGCTCATGGGTCAAGACAACGTTTCCCACACATCGTTACGAAGTGCAAAGCCTACGTGGGCGAGGACCCGCCCTTCCACTGTGGAGCCAAAGCAACGTATTATCGTCTTTATGGCAGGGGGCGCAACCTACTCGGAATCGCGTGCCTGCTATGAGGTCTCCAATTCATCTAATAAGGACATTTTCCTAGCATCGTCACACATGTTGACCCCGAGTCTCTATCTCAGACAAGTTGGAGACTTAAGTGTCGATAAACGGCGGCTTGACCTTCCAGCAGAGCGACCAAAGCCGAAGGCTCCTGATCATTTATTCGAACGAGAGGCACCTCCAATGCAGTCTTCCAACTTGGGTCAGCGGCAGCAGCCTCCAGTGGGTGGCATGGCCGCAATGAACCTGGGCCCCAATCAAGCTTCCACAAACAGCTCTCCGAACAATATTGTCCGAACGACAGCGCCACCTTTTAGTAATGGCAAGCCGGCCAAGAAAGACAAGGAAAAGGACACAGAAAAGAAGAAAAAACTCCATTTCTTTAGTTCGAAAAAGTGACACACTTCTTCGGTCTTTTGCTTGTTACGCACTTCAGCGACTGCATGGTGAGATGACTTGAAAGATTACAAGGGAGAATCAGGCCAGTGTGCATCCAAATGCGTATGAGCCGAGCGTAGAATGATATTATTGCTGTAAGATTAGAAACGATTTCATTGGTTGTGGTTTGATTCGATTCATTGAAGGAAACTATTGCTAAAGTGCCCATTGACTAACCACTCCTTGCTGGCCGGTAGAAGCAACACTGATGTCAGTGAGTACACGTCTACAAGAGTAGATCCGCCGTGAGACCTCACTTTGCTTCGTACACTCATGAGTGCATAACCTCCTGTATTTAAGTGAAGGGTTTGCGATCTCGGAGTAACTTAGAAGAATCGCAACCTATGCCCTTCAAGAGCCTTTCTCTCAGTCGGAAGGCATCACTTGAAGGAAATTGGGACGAAAGTCCTTTTGAGGCTTGGATGTTCGCTTCTGCTGCGGCAATCGTATCCCAGACCCCAAGACATTGGTTTCATATTGTAGCCACAATGGTTTTAACAACATTATCCTTCAGATCCCAATTATCTCTCCGACTAATCCTTCCCATAAAACATTTCCTGCAACCTTGCTCTCTTTCTCCTCCCCTCAGCCTCCAACTTCCTGACTTTTTTCGCATCCAGCTTCTCCATTTGCTTCTCCGCACCGACCACTCCTCCTTTATTCTTCTTCAGCTTCTCCTCAAACCCCACCCCAAGAGTGTCATTTTTCAGCTTTCCCCTAATGGGCGCCAGTCTACCATCACCAGCAGCCCCCAGACCAAGTCTGCTATCTGGGTCCCAGCCGTAGAAGGAAAGGTATTTTAAGCCCTTGCGCGTACGGTCGAGGTGGGATGGGGGATGTGAGTGGGAGAGACAGACTTGGTGGACTAGGGAGGCCTCATGAGGATTTGAGGGTGTGGGAACTGTAGAGTTGGGCGATTTTAACGACAAGTTGCAGATTTCGCAAGAGGCTCCCTCAAGCTCGGCGTTCGGTGCCGCCGATTCTGATACCGTATTCGGAATTTGTGGTTCATTCGCTTCCCTAAACTTGTCTGTTGACCAGCCCTCCTGAAGGACTATGGATCGATAAAGATCTGCAACAGCAGCACCGTTCGAGGTATCTGCTTTGGTTTTTGAACCAGCTGGCTCGGGAGGGACAAACTTTACACGGTTTTTCTTAATCCCAGCGCCAAAGACCCTTTGGTCAGTGAGGGGTATTATATATCCTTCATCTTGATCCATGGGGAGATTTCCCGAATCACCAGTGTGGTGGCAAGTTAAACTCGTGGCGGCAATGGTGCATGGAGGGAAAGAGCCTCGGCTATCAGATCTGATAAGATATGTGAATTGCGCTAGTGTAAAGTATCTTCCGTGCACGGAAACCAGAGATGGTCTAGAAAACAAAGAAAACCAACCCTCTGAGATGCCTATACCTATATTGGCAGAAGCCATATTCAATGGCGTCTCCTCAATTCCCTTTGCCACCCCAATATTGAAGACCGCACCATGGCTTATCCTGATTTATCTACTCAAAACCTACTTCGGCGGAGCCAGCAACACCTCCGAGCGTCTTATGCATTCGAAAGTGGTCGTGATCACAGTACATAAACGATCTTTTACTGCCACGTTCAATGCTGAAACAACTAGGGCGGCACATCGGGCGTCGGCGCCGCAATCGCTCGGTCTCTTGCTTCGAGGGGGGCCCAGATACTTTTGCTCACTCACCACCCACACTCAGACCCTTTCCTGGTTGAATACATTGATGACCTCCGCTCCGATACGGCTAATGAGCTCATCTACGCCGAGCAAGTTGACCTCTCCTCATTACACTCTATTCGTCAATTCGCGACCAAATGGATTGACAATGCCCCACCCAGGAGACTTGACATGATAATCCTTTGCGCCGATACTCTGACTCCCAAGTACGGAACCGGGGAATTGACCCAGGATAACGTTGAGCCCGTCTGGGGAATCAATTACCTCGCCAACTTCCACCTGCTCAGCATCCTGAGTCCGGCCCTCAGAGCCCAGCCTGCAGACAGGGACGTAAGAATTATATTCAGTACCTGTTCCAGCTACCTCGGAGGCGAAATAAAGGCAATGCAGGACTCTCGCAGCCCACTCCCTCCCGGGAAAGAATATGGGACGAGTAAGCTGGCAATGATGGTGTTTGCGCAGGCGTTCCAGAAACATTTAGATGTATACGTACGGCCTGACAAACAGCCGAACAATGCGAGAGTTATCGTCGTTGATCCCAGCTTTAGCCGCACGCCGGGTATGCGCCGATGGCTGACTATGGGTTCCTTGTGGGGTCTTTCACTATATCTATTTATGTGGCCAATCTGGTGGCTCGTACTAAAATCACCTGTGCAAGGCGCTCAGAGCTTCTTACTTGCGGCGATGGAGGCGGAATTGGGGAAAGGTGTTGGCGGGAGATTTCTCAAAGAATGTAGAGAGGTGGCTTATGGACGAAAGGAGATCAAGGACGACGAGGTTGCGAAAAAGTTATGGGGATTTAGTGAGAAGCAAATTGAGGTTTTGGAGAAAGAGGGGGCGGTAAGAAGAGCACTGGCGAAGAAGGAAGAGGAGAAGAAGCAGAAAGAGCAGAGAAAATCTGGTGGTACCGTTGACCGGCCCAAGATGGAGGCTTCTAAGCCCTCGAGACGGAGTCGGAAAGCTGGTTGATTTGGATGGTGTTTGATGTATGGATTCAAAATACCCCAGCCTAGCGTTAAGAGTCAATGCACATGGTGGTTTTGGCATACTGATGGGACGACTTGGATCGAATGATGCCTTGTCTAGCTGATAGCTCCTTGTATAGCAACCCAGTGGAAAAACTGCTTAGGGGCTGCCAAATTGGGGACTCCTACAAGTGATTGTTTAGAAAACTCGAAAAGGTGCTCCTCCAATTTATCTTCTTGGGAAAAGTCCGACTGACCGATGTATTTACTACATCTAAAGAACACCACCTACCCTGAGGCAGCATGTACATAACCTCGACCGAACTTTATTTCGGAAGTTATAAAGGATCGGAGAATTACAGTCCCAGAGGTATTTACTACTCACCATTGCTAATGATAGTATATTAGCTATGTCATGTTGCTTTTCTTGAATTGATATCCTTTCTGTTGATGCGCTTACCTCGCCTTGGCTGTAACTACGATTTGGCTAAAGTCTTGAACGTGAAGCCTATTCCTGAGCGTATCTCAATCTTTCCCTGAGGGTCCGTGTATTGTTGAAAAATCGCAGAGCTCGTCCGTTCCGACCTCTTCCTCTTTAACTTCTCACGCTGGAGCATTTTCTTTCGAAAATTCTGCATAATAAGACAAGCTCTATCAGAAGCTAATCAAACCCCCGTGGCATAGAGAAGCTATCTACATAACAACACAACGACCTTTACAAGCAGCACAGCAAAAATTATAAGCCTCTCCACAAGCGGCGCAACTACGATTGAAATACTCTTGACAATTTTAACAACAAGCAATACAATACAATACTCTGCAAAGCTAAGTTGGTGGTCTTCGCGCTGGATCTCCTCACGCCTCGGGAGATGCATACTATAGGGTCTATAATCCTTGTCCTCCCTTCGTATGTATAGGTCACTTCTGGAGTAGCGGCTACTAGGTCGGACCGTTCGGCTGGAAGATCCTGCAATTGGATGTCACGGTTCGACATATTGGGTTGAGTGAACTAATTTCTAGGGCGATTAGTAGAAGGTGAGAGACATGGTTATGTTTTGGAGCCTGAAAATGTACCTTGAGGTTGGTGGAATAAGAAGGACGAGAAGACTCAAAGAGGCAATGTCTCAGATTTATATAATTGGGAATTAATCAAGAGGGAAATTCGGGATGTCGATGGCTTTGAGCGTTTAATGGACTTCGTGGAGGAGAGATGCTATGGGAGAGAAGAGGAAGACGCAGACAAGATAAGAATGGCATCTCCATTTATATACAAAGGAGAGTATCATGCCGATATAGAGAACGATATGACTCAAGGCCCTTTATTTGCTTGACAACATTATGTCTTTTGCCAGCATTGTGGCAGAGAATTGTATAGTGACAGCATTGCTGGAGTATGTCACTTTTGCATGCTTGGTTGCTTCCGTGTGATGTAGCTTGTACCGATGAAAGCACTCCGAGAACGAGAGGTTCGATCCAAGAACCCATAGAAGCTTATGTAGTTGTGCATTCGACAGCTGTTTTTCTGTGCGCTCTATTGTTAGGTCCAGAAGTATCTATTCAGTGTTGACGAAGAATCTCATAGTGTCGAAGTTTGCCACTGATACAAAGAGGATTCCTCCTTGTGCATCGGCACACAACGCGGTCCTTAGTGGTGAACTATTGCAGATTCAGAGTGCGACTCCGCAGGTAGAGGGTCCTGAACATATGGACCCCCTGTCCAATGTAATTGCCTTAACCAACATACTTTCTCACTTTTGTCTTCAGCTGGTTTGACTGGTTGTGTTTGACGCAACAATCGCAGCAGCGCTGTCGAAGAGTATTCCAAATATCAAACAAATGGGTACCATTACCGCGAGCAGAGACTCAAGAAAACATCGGTGGTATTCAAGCGATTGCAGAACAGAAGATTTCACTAGTTCTGGACATGAAGCAACGGTTCTTGAAAGGCCGTGAGTAGGTTGTTTTTGTATGAGAAGTGACATGGTCGACTCAGAGCACTCTAGTGATTAATCAGAAAACACAGAAACGATTCATAGGAAAAGAATCCAAACATACAGTACGGCTGACGCACTAAGCCTTATAAGCAGATCAGTCAAGGCTCCGAGCTAACCACATTAGCTTGCCCCGAAATCAAACAGTTTACAAGTCTACGTACCCTCTTCATCACCAACTCCGCATATCAACCGTTTTCCTTACATATAGAGTAACTCCATCCGTACATTCTGCAGCTTCCAAACCGCACCGCACCCACTATCTCACCATGGTAAGCCCACTACACCCCCATCCAGCACCATCCTCCACCTAGCTAACCCACCCAGTCCCTCCGCATCGTCCCCTCCCCTTCCCACCCCACGCACGCGACAAACACCACCTCCTCCGCCTCAAAAGGCGCCCCCTCCGCCCCCGGCCTCCCCGACACCCTCCGCGCCTCCCTGACCTACAACCCCAACCCATCCCCCGCCAACACCGCCCCAGCACCCATATCCACGCATCCCCTCGAAGCCCGCCTGGCCGCCTGGACCGCCACGCAAGACAGCCTCAGAATGAACGGCCTGCGTCGGACGTTTGGGATCGCCGAGCCAGTGAGGAAGGGTATGGAGCTGAAGATTGCGAGGGAGGGGGAGTGGCGGCCTGCGGTTTTAGGGTGCAGCGCGGGGGTTTCGGGGGATGTGTTGGCGGGGAGGGATTGGGAGTGTGCGTGGGAGGATGTTTATAGGGGTATGTGGACGATTCTAAGCTTGGAGGTTGTTTGAAATGGAGGCTAACTTGATGGTAGGGGATGAGACAAGGGAGGCAGTTGATTTCCACACGGAGATGGAGGCGAGGATGAGGATGGATTGGTAGAGATGGCGCAGAGAGACGGCTAGCTGTTTGAGGAGAAAGTATGGACGAAAGTTGGAAGACTTTAGATTAATCGAGTGCGAGTCGCGGATGGTAAGCTCTCAAATTGAGGTCCAAATATACCATCAAGACCATTCTTTATGTTCTCCAATCAACAACAGTTACATTAGAGGATCCTCTGGTTCGCTGGTCATTAACCAAATGTTCTTGGACATTGTGTCAAGATGTCGAACCACCAACAAATATCTCGTTAAACCATGATTTATAATACATCCCCGAGCTCGACTCTTGATCTTATACAAAGCTTGACAGCGCAATGTCAGTCCGATAGCGCCGTCCCATAGCAAGCCCCGTTATAGCCTCGTTATACCAGAGGCACAGCCTAACCTGTACGCCGTCTCTCAACATGCTGACAGCCACAATTCTCTCGCTACAGAAACCTGACCAATAAGGGCAAACGAAGGGCACGGGTCATAAAATAACGCATCGACAACCCGGACCCCTCTCATTACCGTCACGGTCTCTGCCTCCAGTTTTTGATCCCTTAGCATCTTCATCGTCCACGACTTCTTGTGGTTTGATGGTCATGTGAACAACATGAGGAGTGGTCCCAATCTCGAATTTGCAGTCTGATTATAAACATGTTAGGCAGATCCTCCAATATGCTCGGTTGATCCCTTACCATGCAAGCGAGCCTTGTCTTCTAGCATCTTTCCATAGTAGATAATGCGTATTGAGCTTGGACTTGACGGTCTTGGTTCCCACTCTGATAACATATGTATCAGCACGCCATACCAAGGCTTAGCGACCGACTACCTAGTTAAATTACTCTTACCTTCCCTCCATTCTCTCCATATCAACTCCTTCAAGGTATATACACTCAGGTTGACAGGATTGTTGCCATCCACATTGACGGCCCGCTTCTTCAAATATCTTTCGTCAATCTTATAAGGGTGCCTTGCACCGTTGGTCAATAATAGAGTGATAATCAGAGTAGGGCCAGCTAAATCGGATTCTTTTGGTACTGAAATCGGTTTATCGGAGGAGGAGCCAATGGCAGGAGCGGTCTCTTTGCGCGTGAGAGGAGCATTTCGCGCAGTGACTGGACTCGAGGGCTCGGTCGTAGAGCTTATGCCTAGGTCTTCTCTTACTGTCGACGACTCTTGTACTGGGTCCTCTCTTGAAGTTGACGCGGGTTCTGGCATTGTAAATATTGGAGCATTTCCCGAGGTGGCCTCTGTTGCGGCTTGCTGACCGAATTGAGTCATCTCCACTGACGTAGAAGACATCGGCGAAGACTGTACGGGTTGTAACTGGCCCGCAAGTATGTTGGGTGTAGTTGTAGGCTCTCGCGTGCTATCTTTTGCCAGTGCTGTCCCTTGGCCATCCGCCGAAGCCATTGTGAAGTTCCAGCTACCGGAGTACAGAACAACGCCTCAAGGATAGAGTGCTTCAGTCAATGATATGGATATCGGCAGAAAGTCGTGGATATTATAGCTGTCGCGGTAGCTCGGCTCAACTGATGATACTTTCCAATGGTGGCAAATTGCAACGCTCGGGTCGCACAGAACGTCAGAATGTTGGAAGCTGTTCCAAGATCCTCGGGGCACACGATCTTGATTGCGGAATCAATTTACAGATGTTTGCAGACGGAGAATCAATTCGATGGTAGTGGGAAGGGCACTGCAAATTCGAAGAAGCAGCAGGTCTCGATGTCCGCGTGCCGTCGTCAAACAGGGCTCGATCGTCGGTAGACCTTCCGAAATATAAGCTGGGAACGAGCGTGTTCGTGGTATGCTATATCTTTGAATACAAGTATGATGAAGTCACAAATTCCCAAGATCAATCAATTATGTTTCAGAAATCAAGGAAGTGAAGTAAGGGTGGCCTTCTGAAGATGCCCTTCGTCTACGGCCGAGGGGAGCTGTACGGAAGTATTCTATGTACAGATACTGGTTTTAAGCTTCCGGAAGCTACGGTAGGGCTGGCTTTGAACTAGGGTTTGCTTCCAGGAAAACTTCCTTGGTAAAGCGACGTAACGTTTACCTATCTACTATACGGAATAAGCCATCGGTATCATGACACAACGCAGAGAACATTTTCAAGCCCGGGTAAATCGACGCAGAATACTAGGTTCGTTGACTGCTCGAGCAAGTCTGTTATCAATGGAAAGCAACGCAGTTTTCAGCTATTGCTGACTCAGAACTTATTGGTTATTGCGATCGTATAATAGGTTAATTACTAATTAATTTGACTAACTAAATAATAGCTATTTACACAATTTAATATATGCGCTGGGAAAGTCAATGGGGAAGTCAACGGGAAAGTTAATGGGAAAGTTAATGAGTAAATCAATGAGGTAGAGAGTCATGAAGGAAGTCATGAAAGAAATCATGAAGACTGTTCGATAGAGAGTCATGTAGAATGTTCGATAGAGAGTCACGTAGAATGTACGATAGAGCTCATATTTGATGCTCGATAGAAATCAAATTTGATTCTTGATTGTGAAGCAATTCGAAGCTTGATAGAAAGTCATGTAGAGAGTCATGTAAAGAGTCATGTAGAGAGTCATGTAGAGAGTCATGTAGAGAGTCATGTAGAAATCATAAAGACTGTTTGATAGAGTCATATTTGATGCTCGATAGAGAACAAATTTGATTCTTGAATGATGAGTAGAATGATGAGTAGAGTGATGAATAAAGTGATGAGTAGAATGATCAGTTGAAAGATCGATCGAAAGATCAGTAAAAAGCTCGATCAAAAGATCAGTAGAAAACTCAGTTAAAAGATCAGTAGAAAGATCAGTAGAAAGATCAGTAGAAAAATCAGTAGAAAGAACAGTAGAAAGATCAGTAGATAACTCAGTAGAAAGCTCAGTAGAAAGCTCAGTCGATAGCTCAGTCAATAACTCAAGTAGAAAGCTCAGTTTGATAGAGAGTTTGATAGAGCGTTTGATAAAGAGTTTGATAGAAAATTTGATAAAGAGTTCAATAAAGCGTTTGATTGAGAGTCTGATAGAAAATTTGATAGAGAGTTTGATAGAGTGTTTGATAAAGAATTTGATAGAACGTTTGATAAAGAGTTTGATAAAGCGTTTGATAGAATGTTTGATAAAAAGTTTAATAGAGCGTTTGATAAAGAGTTTAATAAAGCATTTAATAGAGAGTTTAATAGAGAGTTTGATAAAGAATTTGAGTGAGTGAGTAGATAGCGAGTAAATGAGCGAGTAAATGAGCGAGTAAATGAGCGAGTAAATGATGAGCATGTAGAGTGATGAGTAGAATGATGAGCATGTAAAATTGTTAGAGATCGGCATAGAGCGAGTCATATGAGTGTCATTTAACTAATAGATAAATGCTAAGAAAGAAAAGTATTTACAGAAAAGAACTCGATTCTTTATATGTATGTTTCTCAGCTCTGTGCTAGACTCGAAAGAATTGACGTCTTACACATATGATGCAAAGTCTCAATGACATCACTACTAGCTTAAATGCTCACTAGACTCAATTAGAATGAAACTCAGATCAGAGCTAGAAAGAATAGACGAAGGCTAGAATCATAACATTATCTCTTTTTCTCGAATATTCATGTTCGCATGAATGTTGTTTCTTAATGCGCTTTTCTTGAATATTTGATATGAAAGTCATCGATCATCTCTTGAGCGTTCATAAATTCATCGTCGTCAGCGTTATATCAGTTGAGATCATTGTCATAACTCTTTCATTTGACTTGATATTGAAGTCATCTTCGATATCATTGAGAGTTCAATATATCGTTGATTTTTCATTCGTCTTCATCATTTATCACTATTGATCTCGAGAATTCATTCTTCTGATCAAACAGAGAGTCGTTGATGACGAAATGAAGAAGTTCTGAATGAAATACATCATGTATATGCATAGTCTTGAGTAGTTTTAATTTATAAAATGAGTCAATGAGATTGATGATCTGAAAAGAATTAAGCATCTTGTCATTCAATTTTTTGAAGAATTTCGCTGTAATGATGTTTCATTCATTCAGAAACATTCTTGATTCAATCTTGTAATTGATCTTCTTTCTATGCTTGTTAGCTTGATTCATCATTTGTTTTCATGTTTTGATCAGAGCTTCACAAGCGAAGATCAATGTTTTGTTCATTTGTTCAGATATATTCTTGACTCGATTGATCTGCAAGCGTTCGCGAATGCTTTCATATTCAATAATGTCAAGATCAAAGCTCATATGAGAATGAAAGTTCTTGTTCATGAAGAAGAAAATCAAGAAAATGACTGAGAACAAGACGTTATTGTCAATAAACTCAATCATGAATAGTCACTTAGATCAGTTGTTCTGCATATATGAACAGAAGAATTGAAGATATTGCTTGACATTCTGATTGACTTGTTCGCTTTGATCGTTGATCTGAGAATGATAGATGATGAACAATTGAAGAAAAATGCTCAGTCGTTTGCAAAGAAACTTTCATAGTATAGAGATGAATTGCGAATTTCGATCAGATACTATGAAGCTTGATAAATCATAAGTTCAATATACTCATTGAATCAGCATTTCAGCTGTCTTTTCGACAGTGATATTTTCATCATCAATGATGCAAGAAATATAATGTTTTTCTTTTGACAATCTGCAGATGATCATCAGAATAGCGTTGTACTCACTTGAATCAAATAAATTGATAATGAAGTTCATTGTTATGTCTTGTCATCGCTGTTCAGATATCAATAGAGATTGAAGCAAGTCATTTGATTTATCTTTAAATATCTTTGAACATTGACAGATATAGCAGTTTCAAATATATTGATTTATCGTTTTTCGCATGAATGATCAATAGTAGTTTCGCTTTATGACTTTCACAGTTCTAAGAATATCAGAATGATCAACTGATGATTGATCGTGCATCTCATGAATCAGATTTATTTGTAGAAGCTCGTTGAATGAAACTCATAGTTAACTATTATGATACAAGATTTCATTCTGAATTCAACAATTCTTCAATTTGATATCTTCATATTGTGTCTCGTCTCTTGCTATTGCTTTGCGAAGTAACGTACAATTCTCGTCAATCTCATTAATCTTAAGAATTTGTTTATAGATTGATTCACTGATGTTCTTCTTTAGATCAGCAATTTTCATTTGATTTGAAGTCAGAATAATGATTCATTGATAATGAACGCGCTCATCTTCTGAATCTCTAAGCACGACATCAGCTTGATGAGTAAATGCATTGATCTTGATGTTCTGTTTGTCAAATTGATACATTATTCTGAAGTTGAAGTCAGCGAGCTTCTGAACTCAGCGCATCTGACGTCTGCTCAGCTCTTTATCTTTTATCAACAAGATGAGCGCTTGATGATCGATGAACATCTTAATAGAAATGTCAGTTAGCTTCAGTTCAAGTCGTCAGTGTTCAAATGCTTGAATGATGATCAAAAGTTCTTTATTATATATCTTGTAGTTGCATTCAGCAGAAAACATGTTCTTGCTATAGAAAACAATTGAATGTAGTACTTCTTCATCATCATATTGAAAGAGAATTTCATCATTGACGTAGTTGAATGAGTCAATTTCAAGAATAATCTCACAAGTTTGATCAAAGTGACGTAGTATAGAAGTTTCAATCATACATCTCTTCATATGATCAAAGATAATCTGACAAACTTCATTTCATTCAAATATGATTTCTTTTTGAGTAAGTTGAATCATTGAATGAACAATCTTTGAAAAGTTCTTGATGAAGCATCGATAGAAATTGCAGAAGTCAATGAAGAACTGCATCTGAGTGAGATTATTGAGTGTAGATCAATCAACGACTGCTTGCATCTTTTGCGAATTCATTTTCAATTCTTCAATTGATATTAAGAGTTCTAGAAAGATAGTTTTTTGAACATGAAACTTGCACTTGTTGATGTCTATCTGTAGATCAGCTTCTCGTAGTTTATTCAAGATTAATTGTACATGTTGCTTGTGTTTCTTCAGAGTCTTGCTGTAAATGATAATGTCATTTAGATAGATCTGACAAAACTGATGTAGATATTCAAACAACACGTCGTTCATATAATGTTGATAAAACGTCGATTCATTTGTTAATTTAAAGAGCATTACATGATATTTGTATAAGTCAAAAAAGATAATAAAGATAGTCAAATCTTCATTATCTGAGTGCATACGTAGTTTGTTGAACGCGACAATGATGTTCAATTGAGTCAGATACTTGCTTTCTTGTATACGAGTGAAAGTCTCGTCTATCAATGACAAAGAATAATGATCTCGTTTAATCAAAGCTAGACTGATCGTCGGATCGAGTTTCGGGTTGACATTTTGAATTCGACCCGATCCGAAGTCGGGTTGCTCACATTTTCAACCCGATCCGAGTCGGGTTGCTCATATTTTCAATCCGACCCGACTCGACCCGACTGGGAATTGGGTCAACCCGACCCGACCCGCCAAGGACCCGAGCTTGGCGTCAAGAGGGCTAAATATAGAAATTTTTCCGGTTTTTGGCTTTTGCATTACCTTTTTGCATTACCTTTTTGATAGGAGTCATGACGGGAAACATGAAGGCTATATGGTAGGGAGTCATGAAGGGGAGCCATAGTAGGGGAGCCATGGTAGGGGAGCCATGGAGGGGAGCTATGGAGGGGAGTCATGGAGGGAAGTCATGGTAGGAAGCCATGACGGGGAACCATGAAGGCTGTTTGGTAGGGAGGTTTGGTAGGAAGCCATGACGGGGAACATAAAGGGGAACATGGAGGGGAACATAGAGGGGAACATGGAGGGGAACATGACGGGGAACATGACGGGGAAACATGAAGGCCGTTTGACTTTGGTAGGGAGTCATGACGGGAAAACATGGTAGGAAGTCATGAAGGGGAACCATGTAGGCTGTTCGACTAAGCTATTTACACCTATCTAATATCTTGTCGGGTCGGGTCGAGTTTTCGGGTCGAGTTGTCGAATCAAGCTTCTCAACCCGATTCGAGTGCTCGGGTTCAACTTCTCAACCCGACTCGACACTTTTCCAAAAAAATTCCAACCCGACCCGACGCGATCAGTCTAATCAAAGCATTGAGCTTTCTGTAATCGATGCAGAAACGCAGACTTTCGTCTTTCTTTTTGATGAATAAAATGAGCGAGACGTATGATGCAAAGCTGAAGAAAATGAATTCTTTGTTCAGATGATTAATCAGATACTTCTTTATCTTCTGAAGTTTATAGTTGAACATCTAATAAAGTCTGCTTCGCGAAAATGTTTCTTCGTTGATCAGCTCAATCTTGTGATCATAGAAATGATAAGAAGAAAGTTGATTGATCATTACTTGATTGAAAATATCTAGATAGTCATGATATTCAAAGAGAAACTTGACTTTGATCTGCTCAAGAGTCTCAATGTGAGAGAGCTCATGCAGATTCACTTCTTCAGACTTATTTTCAACTGTAAATATGAGTCGATCAATTTTCAAGATGATAACAGCAAAGATCTTTACATCTGATCATTTGACTAACATTCTATAAGTTGCAGCTTCAATCATGATAATGTTCAATGAATCTGACGTTGATTTAGAAATTTTGACGTTAGTTAAAGTCGCGTCACGCGATTTTAACTGTTCAATTAATTTAACTGACTTCTCATTGAATTGATTGAAAGAAAGTAATTTCTGACTGAATTGAGATGTAACGAAAGTGAAAAATCTCTTCAGTATGTAAGTAAAGATCAAGCTCTTCTGTTTTATGATTGTTTTATTGCTTGATGATAGAACAATTGATTTTAAACGAGAATTGAAATTCGAAAATTGAAGAAAGTCGATTTACATATTTATTACTAGATCAATTTTGTTCATTCATGTTTTTTCAAGAATCATTTGATGTTGATTTAATCAAGTGATTAACATAGAAGCGATGTTTATTGTGTGATCTTGAATCGTCAGATTCGAATAAATGACATGAGTAATGAGTTTTTTTGCATAATGATCATTGAATTCTCATATTGACTTTGCTTTGATCAAAGTCAGAAGCTTGATTTGCAACTGATCACAAACAATTTGCGTGATCACTTCATCAATGAACGAATAGTCAGCAGCTTCGATGTCAATCAATGACTTTAATGAGTAACTAATTTTATTGCTAGAAAGTACACATTCAATGATCAAAGATTCAGAAGCAAAAAAATCATCTGACATGCTTGTTGTTGAAGAAATTAACACATCTTTCATCGTGTTTTTGATGAAAGTCACTAGTTTTTTGTCTCGCTATTCTTGAAAGAAAACATTTTCTCATTCTCTTTATCTTTCGAAATGATGATTTCATGTAGATGAGAGATGAAAGCTCAAGATGCAAAGATGTTAATCTTGTTCAGCTGAGAGCAATTCTTGAACAAGTGACTTGAAATCTTGCAGATGTAGCAGATAATTGATGATCTTGCTGATTCAAAGATAGAAAAGATAGTCGACTTAACATAATTGATTATCGAAGTCATCATCAACAAGAAAGCAACGCGTTTGTCAGATACAACAATGACTTTGATGATGACAGTGTGTTATGAGCGTACCAAGACTGAACAAGGCTGAAGCTCTAATCAATTCGCATCAGGTTTGGCTCAGATATAACTCAACATTCTTTTTCTTTCCCAACACCCTTTTCTTTCACCAACACGAGCGTACCAAGGCTGAACAAGGCTGAAGCCCTAATCAATTCGCATCAGGTTTGGCTCAGATATGATTCAACACTCTTTTTCTTTCCCAACACTCTTTTCTTTCACCAACATCTTGTTCACCTACATCACATTCTTCCCGTGTCACAAACACATTCCTTTCAGGCCTAGCGCAGTCTCTGAACATTACATAAATAGAAGCTTTTGTATCAATCTTCTTCTGTATTCTTAATATTCAGTTATAGCTACCTCTAAAGATCAAGCACTATCAATTCTGACCTTCACTGATTGTATCATCTAGGCACGATTCTGACATTATATTAAGAATTCGTTAATCACACGATACTGATCTCATTACTCATTCAACATACTCGTCTAGACAGAACGAGTCTAAAGAAATTCGTTTACCTGATGATCGACGATAATCGAAAGATAGAACAACACTAGAGAGTTGAATAGAATCAACGACGAGGCTGTTTGAATTGCTAGACTACTTATCGCTCATTAAGTACGCAAAGTTCACTCGATTACGAGAATCACGATAAAGAATCTTCGTGAATTGCTCAAGAATCAAATCGATCGATAGATTCAACGATAAAGAACCTTCGTTGTTTGCTAGAGAATCAATCAAATCAATCAACAAACAAATCTCATCTTCTTTGTTGAAGATTAAACATCATTCTATACGCCTTTCTTCTTCAATCGCCGAGCATCGTCATTCGTTCAACCCCCTTTCAAAACAAATCTCATCATGCTTAGTCGTTCGCTCACTGAAGAGCGTTTCGAAGAATTTCGAAATCGTTTCTCTCAAACCTCTGATGCTGATTCATCGAAATCACGAACGAAATCATCAAGTGCTGCATCATTCATTCATGAAGATGACGAATCATTCGCTGAAACAATAATATTCTTCGTGTTCTACGAAATCTGAAAGGCTCGAAGTCTAGCTCTTAATGAAGAAACAGATCGACTCTACGAGTTAGATAAACAACAAGAAGACGAAATCAAAGAGTTGAAGACTAGACTTCAAGCTAAAGAAAACACTTCTTCTGATTTCATCTACTCTGAGCGTTCTAGATCTCAAAAAATATCTGATTCTTCGCTGTTTACTGATGAAAAGAACTTTACTTGAAAGAACTGATACGGAAAAATTCAGAATAAACTAGAGATCAACGTCGATCTCTTTTCTAATGAACGAGTCAAATTGAGCTATGTACATTCTAGATTATTCGATGACGCAGCTGAGATCATTCAAGCTAGACGCGAACGTGACTGTGTCAATCTCTATAGAATCATCGACGATCTTTTGAAAGAGCTAGCTCAGTTGTTCAATGACTTGAATAAGAAAGTCAACTTTCATAGAAAATACTACAACTTGATTCAAGAATTCAAGAAATTCAATGAATTTTATACTCAGTTTCAATGTCTATCTTTCTATCTAGACTATCACAAGAAGCAACTGATCGCTGATCTGAAAGATAAAATACATTCTTGTCTTCAATTCATTTGAGTAGATCAACTAGTTCAACCTGATTCTCTAAAAGAAATTCGTTTCTATCTGATTCATTTGAATAATGATCAGCGAGTCATTCGAGAGATCAAAGACAAGATCAAACGCGTTGATGATCTTTCTAAGACTATCTTTCATAGAGCGACTATTGTCACTCAGTCAGTCGATCACTTGAAGTTTGATCAGCTAAAGTCGCGCGACGCGATTTTAACTAGCGTCAAAGAAGCAGACATTCTAGTCGAAAGCTGTTTCATATGTCATAAATCAGGTCATAGCTCTAAAGAGTGTCTCGACCGACCTACTAGAATCAATGCAGTGAACAATGAATATGATCGCTTCGATTTCAATTCGAATTTTGATTCAAAAAACTAGTCATCTCTTCAAAAGTCATCGAAGGGATAGAGATTATATCTTTGTGCAAACTAGACGAAATTCTATCGAAAGAAAATTACTTTGAAAAGTCGTTTCTAATTGACACTCATCTCATCTCTCAGAATCGATCTTTCAGCCTTCGTCTTCTAATAGACAGTGATTCAGTCGTCTACACGATCATACATTCTAATCTAGTCGATAAAGTATGCGAGAAACTGAGAATTCAATCTATATCACTGGCAAAAGAGAAGCTAATAAGAAGTTATGATGAAAAGATATCTAAGAAGATCATCACTCATAAAATTCTACCCAATCTCATCATCGAAAATCATAAGAAATTGACTGTATCAATGCTGATAGCTGATATCGATCATCATGAAGTCATATTGAGTAAGCTCTGAATGAACAAAAACGAAATATTATTGAATATGCGAAACGACGTCATTGTTTTTTCG